>Ga0209634_1000139_pt1 | contig 56054 bp, 99 predicted proteins | sample LinPmetageLP40_FD_184043 | JGI IMG/M metagenome (GOLD analysis project Ga0209634, IMG submission 184043) | Marine viral communities from the Pacific Ocean - LP-40 (SPAdes) (version 2) | ecosystem: Environmental > Aquatic > Marine > Oceanic | place: Pacific Ocean | collected 2010-08-26
AGGAGCAAAATGAACCGTGTCACTATGAAAAGGTTGGTAAATATTATATTGTCTATAGAACACGTGATAAAAAAGTAATGAAAAATATTAATTACTATAGACCAAATTTAAAGCAATTTTTTACAGAAGAAGAATTAAAAAATGTATAAAAAGGCATTTGCACGACGTCTTAAAGATAATAAGTTTTTAATACATTTATGGGAAGATAAAGGTTATTCTAAGATAGAATGGGATAATCAAGCTTACATAGAATGTCATGAAGCTGATGCTCAGTTTAATGGGTTAAATGGAGAACCTTTAAAAAGAATTAAAAGTTGGAGGTCAGATAATCCAAAACTCCATTTTCACGATATGCCTGCTTATCAAAAATTCTTAGTTGAAAAATATGGGATTAATGATGAACCCTCTACTACACATAGAGAAATATTTTTTGATATTGAAACTGAAATGGGGGACGCTCTTACTGAAGAATATATTAAATCAGCACCTAAAAAAGTAACATCAATAGCATGGTATGATAAACAAGTAGATTTATGGGGTATTGTAATTCTTGATCCTAAAGGTCAATTAGAACATACTAAAGCTAAAAACAAAGAAATTATACCTTGTAAAACAGAAGAAGAACTATTAGGTAAGTTTTTAGAAAAATTTAGAGATATTGATCCTGATATTATTGTAGGATGGAATAGTGATTATTTTGATGTCCCTTATTTATATTACAGAATGTGTAATGTGTTAGGTGAAGATTTTGCCAAACATTTATCTCCTATAGGATATGTAAGAGAAACTCCATGGTTTAAAGATCAATACATACAAATTTGTGGTGTTGAATCCTTAGATTATATGCGTTTACATAAGAAATTTAGTTGGGCAGATGAACCTTCAATGAGATTAGATGCTATTGGAGAAAAATATGTTGGGATGAATAAAATAGAATATGAAGGTAATCTTGATGCTTTATTTGAAACTGATATTCATAAGTTTATTAAGTATAATTTTGTTGATGTTGAAATTCTTAAAAAATTAGATGAAAAATTAGATTATTTAGCACTTGTAAAAAATCTATCTCATAAAGGAAAACATAATTATAGTGAAGTATATGCTAATACTAAAACACAAGATGGAGCTATTTCAGCTTATTTATTAAGTAAAGGAATTATACCACCTGCTAAGGATAGAAATCCAATGTCTAAAAAAGGATATGCTGGTGGTTATTTATTTTGTCCTAAAGCAGGAATTTATAATTATGTGTTTGATGAAGATTTAACTTCACTATACCCATCAATTATTATGACTGTTAATATTGGTAAAGAAACTATGGTTGGTAGAATTATAGATGCTGATGATAGAAATAATCGTTTGGGGTTAAATGATTTAAAGTGTAGAGATTATGCTGAAGAAGTTATTGTTGAAAATATTAAAAGAAATAGAACTAAAGTTAGTATAGGTAGAATAGTTAAAATGGTAGAAGGAAATAATTTATCAATATCAGCAAATGGTGTTATGTTTAATACAGATCGTGAGTCAGTATTATCAACTATCTTAAAAAAATGGTTTGATGAAAGAGTTATATATAAGGGTAAAATGCAAAAAGCATTTAAATCAGGGGATAAAGAATTAGGTGCTGCTTATTATATGAAACAATATACTATGAAAATTTTACTTAATTCGTTATATGGTGCTACAGCATTGGGTAGTTTCAGGTATGGCAACGTTATATTATCTGAAGCTATAACGCTTAGTGGACAACGTATAATACAGGAATCCGCATTAACAGCAAACAGACATATGAATAAAGTAATTAGAGAAGAAATTACATTATGAAACATTTAGAAGATACTCCATGGTGGATTTGTGATCCTAAAGATAAAAATTATGTAGCATACTCTGATACAGATTCTATCTATATTCATGCTGAACCTTTACTTAGACATTTATACCCAACATTTGATGAAATGCCTAGTGAAGAAAGGGATGATAAATTAGAAGAAATTGCCTTAAAATATCAAGATATTATAACAGATTCTTATGGTACATTAGCAGCAGATTGTTTTAATGCTAAAGGAAAGCATAGATTAGAAATGAAAACAGAGTGTGTAATTAGATCAGCCTATTTTAGAGCTACAAGACGTTATGCACAATGGATTACAAAACAAGAAGGTATAACAAAAGAAACACTAGATGTTAAAGGGTTAGAATTTAAAAAAGCTAATTTTCCTCCTGTATTAGGTGATTTTTTTAGAAAAGCATTAATTGATGTTTTAAAAGGAGCAGAACAAAGTGAAATTGATGATAGATTAAAATTATTTAAAACTCAAATACTAGATGGAACTATTCCATTAACAAAATTAGGAAATCCAACATCTGTAAAAAAATTAAACAAATATACAGAACGTAAAGCTAGAGCTGGAGAAATGTTTTCAATTATGGCTAAGGGTGCTCCAGCAGCAGTTAAAGCTACAGTGGTTTATAATGATTTATTAAAGTTTTGGGGGTTACATAAAGAACATAGCTATATAACTCAAGGTAGTAAAGTAAAATGGATTTATATGAGATCAAATCCATACCAAATTGATGCTATTGCTTTTTTAGATTATGATTTACCAGAAAAGATTCGTATATTCATTGAGCAATATGCAGATAGGAAAAAAATATTTGAGTCCATATTATTAAATAAATTAGAAGGATTTTATAATGATTTAGGTTGGACCCTAAATTTAAATCCATACCAAAAAATGTTTTTTAACATATGATAAATAAAGCAATAATACAATCAGTAATTAACAAATATTATTTAAATGTTAATGAAGCCGTAAAATGGGTAATTGAAGACAATCAATTAAAAATTGATTTTATGTCCCCTACAAAAGATATTATCGGAAAATTAATATGTAATGATTTTCAATTAGAAGATAGTATATTAGCTATTTATGACACTAAAAAGTTAAATAGTTTAATTAGTATATGTAATGGTGACTTACTTCTAGAATTAGAAAAATCCAATAAAATATTTACTAAACTAAAAATATCAGATTTAAATTTTAATTTAACATATGCATTATCAGATGCATTATTAATTGGTAAAGTTGGTACAGTAAATATGCCTGAATTTGTAGTTAAATTAAATCTAACTACAGAAGATATTGATAATTTAATTAAAGCAAAAAGTGCATTATCCCAAATAGATAATATGTTAATAACAACAACTACTAATTTAGATGGAGAAAATGTTTGTGAATTTATATTTGGTGATGAATCGGGTCATAATAATAAAATTACATACCAAATAATGGGGGAAATTACAGAGCAAGATTTAAAAATACCATTTAATTCAGATACATTTAAAACAATTCTTCATGCTAATAAAGATATGGAAGAAGGTACTTTAAATATTAGTACTATGGGATTAATTGAAATGAAGTTTAAAACAGACACAATTTCATCAGAATATTTTATGGTAAGAAAAGCAGAAACTGATTTTTAATATATGTATAACAAAATAAACTGACCTAAGGGCGTAAGTTTTTTATTTATTTATTAACCGCTGATCTAACGACAGCATAAAACAAAGTGATATGAGTACACATTTTTTAGAGAGATCATACCATCCATTTGATCTATTATTTCGAAACCTGTTTGAAGCAGGAACAACTTTCACACCGGCTACAGAAGCCAAACAACAATATCCAATCAATATATTTGAAGATGATTTAGGTCTAACTTTTGAGTTAGCTTGCACTGGCATCCCTAAAGATGCTATTGAAGTTAAGTTAGAAGGAGACATGATTACCTTTACTTATGATAAGGATACAACACCAGATCCTAAAAGGAATTATATTCATAGAGGGATTGCAAAACGTTCTTTTAATTTAGCTTATAAATTAGGAACTAAATTTACACCAAATAAAGCAAGTGCTAATTTTAATGATGGTTTGTTAATAGTAACAGTACCATTTGCTAAAGAAGCTGCGCCTAAAGTTTTGAAAATTAATTAATTATTTTTAACCTAAGTTCGCCCTTTAGGTTGGATTATTTAATTAAATTTCGTATATTACGGTAAACAAAAATAAAAAGTTATATGGCAAAGATTACAGACCCACTCTTACACCCCTATTTTGTAGGGAAGGATACACATTGTTATACTGTGTATGAAATAGTAACCCCACAAGCTAAATATTTAGAAGAAGGTAGTGAAGGTAAGGATTATGAAAAACCTCAAGGACATTATTCTTCTTTTGGTGCTGCTTTACAAAAAATAGCAAAAGAAAAACTTCATAATGAAAAAGATCATTATACTAGTATTAAACAATATGTAGAAAGATGGGAAGAATTATTAACCGAATTAAAAAAATTACAAAATTATAAAGGACTATGAATTTAGAAGCACTATTTAACGCAGTTATTGTAAAACCTCTTGAAGTAGAGGAAGCAAAGTATGGATCAATTGTTGTACCAGATATTGGTAAAGACAAAAATGAACATGGAGAAGTTATAGCAGTAGGACCAGGTCAACATACAATATCAGGAACTTTTATTCATACTATTAGTAAAATAGGTGATATTGTTGTTTTACCTACACAAGGTTTTACAAAATTAGAACATGAAGGTGAAGATTATTATGTTGGGCCTGAAAATCAAATTTTAGCGAAAGTTAAAAAAGTAGTAGATGTTGAAGATATACTATCTGAAACAGACCCACTTACAGAATCAGAATTAATAAGTGAAGAAGAATTTAATAAGTTAGAAACTAAAGAAAAAACAGATAATGAATAAAATTATAGAATTTGGCCCTGAAGGGAGAAAAAAATTAGTACAAGGTATTGATACTTTAGCTGATGCTGTTGTGTCAACGTTAGGACCTAATGGTAGAAATGTTGTTATTGAAAAAGAACATGGACAAGCACAATCTACTAAAGATGGTGTAACTGTAGCAAGACAAATTTCACTTAAAGACCCAGTTGAAAATTTAGGTGTAAATTTAGTTAAAGAAGCATCAATAAAAACAGCAGATAAAGCAGGTGATGGTACAACAACATCTACTTTATTAGCAAGAGAAATGATTAAAAGTGGTCTTAGTCATTTAAATAATGGGGCTAATGCTGTTGAAATTAAAAGAGAAATTGATAAAGCAGTCAAATCTATTGTTGGTGAGCTTCAAAGTAAAGTATCTGAAGATATATCAGAAGAGGGACAATTGGAACAAGTAGCAACAATTTCAGCAAATAATGATCCTGAAGTTGGTAAACTTATAGCTACTGCAATTGAAAAGGTAGGTCATGAAGGAGTTGTTCATATTGAAGAAAGTAAATCAGGAGATACTTATCTTGAAACTGTGGAAGGTATGCAATTTGATAGAGGATATAAATCCCATTTCTTTGTAACTAATAATAGTACAATGACTTCTACTTTAGAAGATGTTTCAATTCTTATTGTAGATCAAAAATTAACAGCAGTAAAAGAGTTACTTCCAATTTTAGAAAGTACAGCATCTCAAAATAAATCATTATTAATTATAGCAGAAGATATTGATAATGAAGCATTAGCAACTTTAATTGTTAATAAGGGAAGAGGTACTATTAAAGCTTGTGCAGTAAAAGCACCTGATTTTGGTGATAGAAGAAAATTAATATTAGAAGATATAGCTACTATTACTGGTGGTACTGTTTTTTCTAAAGAAAAAGGTCATAAATGGGATAAATTCCAACATGATTGGTTTGGTCAAGCTCGTACAGTTACAATTACTAAAGATAAAACAACTATTATTGATGGGAAAGGTAATGAAGATTTAGTAAATCAAAGAATTGATGATCTAACAGCTCAAATTGAAGCAGCAGAAAGTGAGTTTGAAAGAGAACAATTACAAAGTAGGCTAGCTAGATTATGTGGTGGTGTTTCTATAATTCATGTAGGTGGGTATACTGAAACTGAAATGAATGAAAAGAAAGATAGAGTAGATGATGCGTTACATGCAACTAAAGCAGCAATTGAAGAAGGAATTGTTCCTGGAGGTGGAGCTGCACTATTATATGCAAGAGAAATATTACCAGTTACAGATAAATGTAACCAAAATATAGGATCAGACATTGTATATAAAGCATGTGGGAAACCATTTGAACAAATACTTATAAATGCAGGGCATAATGCAGTTCAAGCCCAAATGGTAGGTAAGTATAGATTAGTTGATTCTGGAAATAATATGTGGGCAGGATATAATATTAAAACTGATGAAGTAGTTGATATGAAAGAAGCTGGAATTATTGATCCAACTAAAGTAACTAGGGTAGCATTAGAAAATGCAGCAGCTGTAGCTGGAACTGTATTACTTACAGAATGTATAGTAGTAAATGAACCTACAGATGAAAAACCACAACCACAAATAGATCCATCATCAATGATGGGAATGTAATATGGAAACAGTAATTAATGAACATAATGAGTTGATCGCAACAAGAGTACCACCTGGAGACAGGTGGAAACTCGTTGTTGATCCTAAAAAACAAGTATATCCTACTTTAACAGAAACTTTAGAGGCATATTTGGGTAAAACAGGATTTAAAGGAGAGTATAGATTAGACCCTATGGGGAGTAAATTATATGCTATTCATGCAACTGAGGAAGAAATAGCTCCAAAAGAAGAAAAAATGTATTCATTGTATGGTGAATTTAGACAGGGAGCTTAAGCTTGGAGAATTAATAAAAGTTTTGTATATTTAAGTTATGAAAGATCACGGATTATTAGTAGAAAAATATCGCCCTACAAATATTGACAATTATGTGGGGAATGCAAATATTAAAAAATCAATATCAAATTATATAAACCAAAATGATATTCAAAATTTAATATTTTATGGACCAGCAGGAACTGGTAAAACTACATTAGCAAAATTAATTGTAAAAAATATAGAATGTGACCATTTATATATTAATGCCTCTGATGAAAGAGGTATAGAAACAATTAGAGATAAAGTATCTGGATTTGCCAGTACTATGTCTTTTAAACCTCTTAAAGTTGTTATATTAGATGAAGCAGATTTTTTAACCATACAAGCCCAAGCATCTTTAAGAAATGTAATTGAAACTTTTTCAAGAACTACACGCTTTATATTAACTTGTAATTTTGTTGAACGTATTATAGATCCTTTACAATCAAGGTGTCAAACATTAAAAATAGTTCCACCTAGTAAATTAGACATTGTTAATCATTTAAAGAAAATTACTGATAAGGAAAAAATTAAAGTTAATGTAAATGATTTAGCTATAACAGTTAATAATAATTACCCTGACGTTCGTAAAATGCTTAATATTATACAGTTATCTACGCAAGATAACGTATTAAAATTAGATAATACTGTATTAGTATCAAATAATTATATGAAAAAAGTATTAGATGAGTTAACTAATACAAAACCAAATTTTAATACAATTAGACAAATAATAGCTAATTCTAATGTTAAAGATTTTGAAGAATTATATAGGTATCTTTATGATAATTCTCATATATTTGCTTTAAATAAAGAAGGAATGGTAGCATACCATATTAATGAGTATTCTTATCAATCTAATTTTAGAATAGACAAAGAAATTAACTGTATGGCTTTGATCCATCAATTAATAACCAATAAATAAATAAATTAATCAATTAAACTAAACAAAAATGAGTGAACAAGTACAACAACCACAAGTAGACTTAAAAAGCACTACTGGATTTGAAGATGAAAACGGAAATAAAATTTTCCAACAAGGGTATATTCTTAGGAAAGTATCTAAATTTGTTGCAGGTACAAACGAAGACGCTATTATGCCTATTCCAGTATTTTTTGAACCATCAACAAATAAAATTGTAGGATCTACATTACACCCGGATTTAAAAGAAGAATATAAGAATGACTGTATTTAATTGGTTAAATGAAATTACTGTTAAGAAATCTCCAACATCCTACTTTTCTCAAAAAGATTGGGATGATTGGAATTCTTATATGGTTCATAGATTTTTATCTATGAATATAAGTTATATTGACATAGTTAATATTGCTCAAAAATTTCACCCAACTGATAAAAAAGGTATTTATAATTTTTATAAAGAATATTTACCTAAGAAAAAAATATGGAATAAATATATTAAAAACCAAAATAAAAAAGATATAAAAGATTTATCTAAAATAATAGCTGATTATTTAAAAATTGGATTTAATGAAGCTGGTTCGTATATTCCCCTATTAGGGAAAAACGAAATTAAAGAAATATTAATTAGTATAGGATTAGAAGATAAAACTATTAAAAAACTATTAAAAACAATATGAAACCAGAATTATTTAAAATGTTAAAAGATATGGCAGAAGCCCAAAAATCAAAAGCATTATTAACCTTAAACTTATTATCAGAACACCCTGCAGGAATTGGCGATCATTCAACAGAAGATTTTTATCAAAATGCTGATGAAGCTTTAACTATGCTAGTTGATGCTGATGATAAATTAGAAACATTAAAAAAATATTTTTCACCAAAAAATAAAGTAGTAAAATGAGTGACATAATTAAAAAATATGAAGAGGAGATGAGTGATATTAATTCTACCACTGTAAAAAATATTAAGGGTAAATTATCTAAAACTGATGTAGAAATAAAGTTTGAGGAAGAATATCCAATATTAGCAGAGGAATTTAAAAACATTCAAGATGAAATGTATAAAATGTTTGCAGCTAAACATATGGATTATGGCTTACAAAACATTTCATTAGGTGGTGATTTATCAAATAAAAATGATAAATTATATTCATTAACAGGTTTAGCTATTAGATTAACAGATAAAATTTCAAGATTAAGAAATTTGTTAATAAATGGTAAAAATTATGTTAAAGGAGAAGGTATGGAAGATACATTTATTGATGTAGCTAATTACGGAATAATTGGTATGTTAGTAGGTCGTAATAAATGGAAAAAATAGATCTTGGCTAAAAAAAAACTCCCTGTAATAGTTAGAGATATTAGGGAAAACCCACCTACTCCACTTAATTTTGCAATTGAAAAAAATATATCTTATTCTCAATTGTCAATGTTTACTCAATGTCCTAAAAAATGGTCATTACAATATAGAGATGGTCATAAGATAAGTGAGCAAAGTATTCATATGACATTTGGAACAGCTCTACATGAAGTATTACAACATTATTTAGATGTGATGTATGAAACAAGTGGTGCAGAAGCTGATAGAATTGATATAGAAGAATTATTTGAAAATACTTTAAGAGAATGTTATGCTAATGATTATAAAAAAAATAAAGGTAAACATTTTTCATCTCCTGAAGAATTAAGAGAATTCTTTGATGATGGTAAAGCAATTTTAAATAATTTTAAAAAGAAAAAAGGTGTCCATTTTAATAAAAAAGGATGGCATTTAGTCGGTTGTGAGATACCAATAGTTATCGCGCCTAATATGCGTATTAACCGCGTTAAATACATGGGTTACTTAGACATCGTAATGTACCATGAACCAACAAATACATTCAAGATAATCGACATAAAAACATCAACTAAAGGGTGGGGTTCTTATGCTAAAAAAGATGAGTCAAAACAATTCCAATTAGTACTTTATAAACATTTCTTCAGTAAACAATATAATATACCAATTGAAAATATTGATATTGAATTTTTTATTGTTAGACGTAAAGTATATTTAGATGGAGAGTATCCACAAAAAAGAATCCAAACATTTGTTCCAGCTTCTGGAAGAAATAAAGTAAATAAAGCAACAAATAATTTAAATGAATTTATAAATAAAGCTTTTAATTTGGATGGTTCATATAAGGATACTATATTCACCGCAAAACCAAGTAAGTGGAATTGTAATTTTTGCCCTTATAAAACAAATACAGAGTTATGCAATGCAGTTGGCAAGAATTTTTAATCTACATATATGTATAGACAAATATAACATATAAAACAAAAATTATGGCACAAAAAGAAATGACACTAACTAGTGTAAAAGTAAAAAGTGATTTATTTGAAAATTTTAAAATTGAATGCGTTAAAAGAAAATTTAGTTTTCAAAAATTAGCAGATAGATCATTATTCTTATATCTTACAGATGAAGATTTTAGGAAAAAAATTAATTCTCAAGTAAATTTAGAATTAGATAAATAAATTATTAATAATAAAAGTTTTTTAAATGATTGAAGGTTATATAAAAAAAGAAGATAGAAAAAAAATATTACTTCTAACAGATGATATTAGAGTACACTCTGGCGTTGCTCAAGTAGGTAGAGAAACAGTAACTAATACAGCCCATAGATATAATTGGGTTCAATTAGCAGGAGCTGTTAAACATCCCGAAAAAAATCAAATACAAGATTTAAGTGAAGCTACTAATAAAGAAATTGGTATTGAAGATGCATCTGTGGTATTATATCCTTGTGATGGTTACGGAGATGAAAAACTTGTAAGGTTAGTTATAGAAAGGGAAAAACCAGATGCAATTCTTTTAATAACTGATCCTCGTTACTTTGAATGGTTATTTAATATTGAAGATGAAATTAGATCACAAATTCCGATTACATATTTAAATATTTGGGATGATTTACCAGCTCCAATGTATAATCAAGATTTTTATGACTCATGTGATGCTTTATTCGGAATTTCTAAACAAACTAAAAATATTAATGAAATGGTTTTAGGTGATAAAGCTAAAAATAAAGTAATTAAATATATCCCACATGGTTTAAATCATAAAAAATTCTATCAATTAGAAGAAAATGATAAGGAACTAATAAATTTTAAAAAACAATTTCATAATTCAGAAGGTAAAGAATTTACAATATTATTTAATTCAAGAAATATTAGAAGAAAATCTATACCTGATACCATATTAGCATGGAAGTTATTTTTAGATAAATTACCAAAAAACCAAAGGAATAAATGTCAAATGGTTATGCATACACAACCTATTGACCAAGCTGGTACAGATTTACCTGCAGTAATTAGGTTTTTATTTCCTAAAGAAGATCATAACATAATAATGTCTCATCAAAAACTTACAATAGAACAAATGAATTTATTGTATAATAATGCTGATGGAACTATTTTATTATCATCTGCTGAAGGGTGGGGTTTATCTTTAACAGAATCGTTATTAACAGGAACACCTATTATAGCTAATGTAACAGGTGGGATGCAAGATCAAATGAGATTTGTTGATGAAAATGATAATTGGTACACACCAACTCCAGATGTTCCTTCAAATCATAGAAAAACTTATACTAAATGTGGTGAATGGGCATTACCCGTTTTTCCAACTAACTTATCATTAGTAGGTTCACCTAAAACTCCTTACATTTATGATGATAGATGTTCAGCTGAAGATGCTGCTGATCAAATAATGAATTTGTATAAAATGGGTGATAAAGAAAGAAAAAGAATTGGAAATTTAGGAAAAGAATGGGCATTAAGTGAAGAAGCTGGATTTACTGCAGAAACTATGGCTCAAAGAATTTCTGAAGGATTTGAAGAAACCTTTAAAAATTTCAAACCAAAGTCAAGATTCACATTTACAGGTGATAATGAAGTAAATAAAAAAGTTTTAAATCATAAATTAATATATTAATATGAAAAATACATTTGTTGTAAGTTGTCCAATAGATACTTATAGTGGTTATGGTGCTAGAAGTAGAGATTTTGTAAAAGCTTTAATTGAATTAGATGAATATGATGTACAAATACTATCTCAAAGATGGGGTAAATGTTCTGAAGGATTTATAAAAAATAATAAAGATTGGGAGTTTTTAAATAAACATATCATTCCACAGTTAACATCTAAACCAGATTATTGGTGTCAGATAACAGTTCCGAATGAATTTCAAACAGTAGGAAAATATAATATAGGTTTAACAGCTGGTATGGAAACTACTATTGTTGATGGAAGTTGGGTTGAAGGATGTAATAGAATGGATTTAATTATGACATCATCTAATCATTCTAAAAATACCTTTTTAAATTCTAAATTTCATAAAGGTGATGATAAAACTAATGTATTAGAAATTAATAAACCAATTGAAGTATTAATTGAAGGTTTAAATTTAGATGTTTATAAGGTAACAAAAGAATTTAAAAATAAAGAATTATATAATAAAATAAATTCAATTCCTGAAAAATTTGCTTATTTAACTGTTGGCCATTGGATGCAAGGTGAATTAGGAGAAGATAGAAAAAATATTGGATTAACAATAAAAGCATTTTATGAACTTTTTAAAAATAGAAAAAACCCACCTGCATTAATCTTAAAATCTTGTATGATTAATAGTAGTATTTTAGATAAATCAGAAATTCAAAGAAGAATAGAAATTATTAAAAGTGGAATTCCAGATGCAAAAACATTACCTAAAGTATATCTATTGCATGGTAGTTTTACAGATCTAGAAATGAATGAAATATATAATCACCCTAAGGTTAAATCAATGATTAGTTTAACAAAAGGAGAGGGATATGGTAGACCTTTATTAGAATTTAGTGCTATTGATAAACCAATAATTGCAACAAATTGGTCAGGTCATATTGACTTTTTAAAGAAAGAATACTGCAGTTTTATAGAGGGTAAATTAGATAAAATCCACCCATCAGCTGTAGTCCCAAATATGATTTTAGCAGAATCTGAATGGTTTAGACCTGAGTTAAAAGATATAGGATATTCTCTTAATAATGTATTTGAAGTATATGATGAATGGTTAGAAAATGCAAAAAAACAAGGATCTCATTCTAGAAATAATTTTTCATTTAATTCAATGAAAGAACAAATAAAAGACATATTTAGCAAAAATTTAACAAAATTACCTAAAAAAATGGATTTAAATATAGGTAAAATTGAAATGCCTAAAAAACCAAAAACTAAATTAAAAAAAGTATAATTATGGGAGTAGAAACAGACAAATTGATTAAATGTAATAGATGTGGAGGAGATGCCTGTTATGTACAAGAAATAAATAATATAAAATTATATTCATGTTATGGTTGTGGTTTTCAAACATCAACTGTAATGAAAAAAGGTGAAAAGTTTTTTGATGAACAGATGGAAATTCTACCAGAATTATATAAGGTGTTATTAGGAGAAGATGATGAAGGGATGGTTTGGATGCCTCAAACTGTAAATTTACCACAACAAGGAATGGTATTTGCAGCTACAGCTAAAGAATTTGGTTCACCTGGTCAACCTGCATCACAAGATAATTATGAATGGGCTGCAGTAAAAGCAATTAAAATTAAGGAAGAAGATAAGGAAAAATATCCAATTCCCTCTAAAAAAGGAGAATTTTATGAATGGAGAATGGATATGACTACTGAAAAAAGATTTGCCCATAACGATTTTGTAGAAGCATTAGATTATATTGATGTATTTAGTGGAGAAAAAAATTAAAAATATGAAAGCATTAGTAACAGGAGGAGCTGGTTTTATTGGATCTAATTTAGTAGATTCTCTTATAGAAAAAGGATGGGATGTGATAGTAATAGATAACTTATCATCAGAAGCTCATGAACAGTTTTATTTCAATAATAAAGCTACTTATTATGAATATGATATTTGTGATTTTGAGTTAATTAAACCCTTATTTAAAGGAATAGATTATGTATTTCATTTAGCGGCTGAGTCAAGGATCCAACCAGCTATATTAAACCCAACATATGCTATAACTGTAAATTCTGTGGGTACTTGCAATGTATTACAAGCAGCTAGAGAAGCAAAATGTGATAGAGTAATTTATTCTTCAACATCTGCGGCTTATGGTTTAAAAAATTCTCCTCCTTTAAAAGAAGATATGCCTAAAGATTGTTTAAATCCATATTCTGTATCTAAAGTAAATGGGGAAGAATTATGTAAAATGTATAATGATTTATTTGGGTTAAAAACTATTTCATTTAGATATTTTAACGTTTATGGTAATAGACAGTGTACTAAAGGACAGTATGCTCCTGTTATTGGATTATTTTTAAAGCAAAAATCAGAAGGTAAACCTATGACTGTAATTGGGGATGGACTTCAAACTAGAGATTATACTAATATTAAAGATGTAGTTAATGCTAATATTTTAGCTACTAAATGTGTAGAAGGATTTGGTGAAGTATACAATATAGGTACAGGCAAAGATTATAGTATTTTAGATTTATGTAATTTTATTGGGGGTAAATATGAACATATCCCAGAAAGAATAGGTGAATGTAGATTTACCTGCGCTGATAATTCTAAAGCAAAAAATATACTAAAGTGGGAACCACAAGTTAAATTAGAAGATTATTTTAAGTAGGATTTTACCAATAATTTTTGTATATTTAATTAAACAATATTAAAATATGAAAATAAGTTATGCAGTAACAGTTTGTAATGAATTTGTAGAAATACAAAAATTAATCCCATTTTTATTAAAACATAAACTACATGAAGATGAAATTGTAGTTCTTTTTGATACAAAAAATGGAAATAGTAAAGTTGAAGAATATCTAAGAGCAAAATCAGTAAATGGTGAATTTTCCTGGCATGGGAAGGAATTTAATGGACATTTTGCTGATTGGAAAAATTATCTAACAAGTTTATGTGATGGGGATTGGATATTTCAAATAGATGCAGATGAAGTTCCACATATAGTTTTAATGGAAAACATTCATGAAATCGTTATATCAAACCCAGATAATGAAGTTATTAAGGTCCCAAGAGTAAATAAAGTATTTGGTCTAACTGAAGAATATGTTAGAAAATGGAGATGGAGAGTCAATGATAAAGATTGGGTTAATTGGCCTGATTATCAGTGGAGAATTTATAAAAATCATCCAAAAATTAAATGGGTAAATAAAGTTCATGAAGTGTTAGAGGGATATAGTACATATGCTGAATTATCTGATGAAGAACATTTTGCATTATACCACCCAAAAGATATAGAAAGACAAATAAAGCAAAATAATTATTATGAAAGTTTATAGTAGTTTTTTACCTATTGAAAGATATAATAAATTTATTTTAAGTAAAGAAAAATACAAGAATATTCCTATTACTATATTTAATGATTATTTTACTAAAAATAATTGGGATGAATTAACTGAAAACCCTATTAATATTATTATTTTAAATGAACCTAATCAACTATTTGGTCACCATACTCAAATCCAAAAATTTTCCCAAAATTATAATTTAATTTTAACATGGGGTCAAGATGTTATAGATAATTGTTCTAATGCTCAATTATTTATTCATGGTGAGACTAATTTAGATAAAGAATATATTAATTCATTTAAAATAAACCCAAACAGAAAATTTGAAGTAACATTTTTAAGCGGTGTGTTAGAATTAATTGAAGGTCACAAATTAAGACAAAAAATATTATCTAAAGAAAAAGAATTAAATATTCCACTTAAATTTTGGAAAGTATTAGATGATTTCAATCACAAAACAGGAAATAGACCAGGATATAGAGATCCTGGTTGTGATGTAGTTACTGAAAAAGGAACACCAATTGAAGGAGAAGGTAAAAAACAAGTATGGAATAGAAACTCTATGTTCCATATAGCTGTAGAAAATTCAAGAAATCTAAATTATTATACAGATAAAATAGTAGATTGTTTTGCAACTAAAACAATTCCTATATATTGGGGTGCTCCTAATATAGAAGATTATTTTAACAAAGAAGGTATAATTACATTTGAAAATGAAGATGATCTGGTTGAAATTTTAAACAATTTAACCGAAGAAGATTATAAAAATAGATTGGAAGCTATAGAAGAGAATCATATATTGGCGTTAGAAAATGGGTTCTTTTTTGATAGGTTAGAAAATACTTTAGATAAAATTATAGAACTTAATAATTTAAACAATGAAAAATAATCAAAATAATGGTAATCCTCATACCAATGAAACCCGAAATGATTTAAATAATAAAATCAGTAAACTTAGTTTACTAGGTAAATCTAAAAAAATACAATGGTCTGATAAGAGACGATTTAGAAACATATAATATGGGAAGAAAATATTTACCAACATTATCAGAATTAGTAGATAGGTTATCTATTGTTCAATTAAAAGAAGTATTTATCACAGATCATAAAGAAGAGTATGCTAAAGAAATAGCAGAAATAACTCATGATATAGAAGAAATACTAAAGGATGATAATATTAGATTAACAGGAAAAGATGTTAGAGCAATTGTAGTATTATCCCAAATGAATTTACATATATGGCAGAATGAAACTAAATATCGTGCTGGAACCGGTGATGGTAATTTAGGATTAACTCATGGATTAAATGGAATAAGAAACACAGCAAAAAATATGATTCAGGAAGATAGTGATGGTAGAAAAGATTATAAAATTGATTGTATAGCAGCTGAATTTAAAGATTGGGAAATATCATGGTAAAAGTATTAGTTATAGGGGATAGTTGTTTAGACGAATATATTTATTGTACTACAGATAGATTTTGCCCAGATGCACCTGTACCAATTATAAAACCAAAATCATATGTTTCAACTAAAGGTATGGCTGGTAATGTAGCTGATAATTTAACATCATTAGGAGCTAAGGTTACTTTAATTACAAATGCTAATAGGATTAAAAAAACAAGATATGTTGATGAGAGAACAAATCATATGTTTGTTAGAATTGATGAGGGTGAAGATGATATATTTCCTGTAGCTAAAAAAACATTAGAAAATATTAAATGGGATGAATATGATGCTGTTGTTATAAGTGATTATTGTAAGGGATTCCTTACAGAAGATGAAATATCTTACATTTCTAACCAACATACAAATACTTTTTTAGATACTAAAAAATCTATTAATAATTGGGCTTCAAATATTAACTTTATAAAAATTAATGAAGTTGAATTAGATCATAGTATTGGTTTTTTACATGATAATGAAGGGGAATTTTCTAAAAAAGTAATTACAACATTGGGAAGTAAAGGAGCACAATATCAAGGAATTAAATATCCCGTAGATAAAGTAGATGTTAGAGATACCAGCGGAGCTGGTGATACATTTATGGCTGGTTTAGTATACGCATATATAAAATGTAATATAAGTAATTCTGATACACGTATATGGGAATCAATTAAATTTGCTAATAGGTGTTCAACACAAATAGTACAGAAAAAAGGTACAGCAAAAGTTAACTTAAAAGAATTAAATAATGAAGTATAAATTTAGTAAAAAATTAAAAGAAGTAGCAATTATTCAACCTGATATACATCATGATTATAGAGGTGAATATATTGAAACTTGGAATGTAGAAAATTATAAAATATTTGATCATTTAGTCAATAATAATAAACCTATAACATTTAAACAAGATGATATTAGCACATCAGTAAAACACACATTAAGAGGATTACATGGTGATAATAAAACATGGAAATTAGTTTCATGTGTTTATGGTTCATTATTACAAGTAGTTGTTGATATGAGAGAATCGAGTAATACTTATTTAGAATATGATATGTTTAGTATTAATGATAAGAACAGAAACCAAATATTGGTACCACCTGGTTTTGCCAATGGTCATCTAGTAATGAGTGATTTTGGAATATTCAGTTATAAACAATCTACATTATATGGAGGGGCATCAGAACAATTTACAGTAAAATGGAACGATCCGAAGTTAAGTATTCCTTGGCCTATTGATAATCCTATATTATCTTCCCGAGATAAAAATGCAGAGATTATATGAAAAAAAGTGTATTAATTACAGGAGGAGCTGGTTATCTAGGGTCAGTACTAGCAGAAGTTTTATTAGATAATGGTTATGATGTAACTGTATTTGATAATTTAATGTATAAACAAACATCACTATTACATTTATGTGATAATAAAAGATTTAGATTTGTAAAAGGGGATGTTACTGATAAAGGTCGTTTTTTAAATTATATTGTAAGTCATGATATTATAATACCTTTAGCAGCTATAGTAGGAGCTCCTGCTTGTGATGTAAATAAAGACTTAGCAACAGCGGTTAATTACACCCAAATAGAATTTATAGTTGATAATTTAAGAAAAGACCAAAAATTATTAATGCCTAATACTAACAGTCAATATGGTAGTTCTACTGAGGTAATAACTGAAGATAGTCCATTTAATCCTTTATCTCATTATGCTATTACTAAATGTAAAGCAGAAGAATATATTATAGATTGGGGTAATGGTATTTGTTTAAGATTAGCTACAGTATTTGGTTCATCCCCTAGAATGCGTACTGATTTGTTAGTAAATGATTTTGTATATAAAGCAATAACGGAAGGTTGTTTAGTGTTGTTTCAGTCTAAATTTAAAAGAAATTACATCCACGTAAGAGATATAGCATATACTTTTTTACACTGTATTGAAAACTATGATAAATTAAATGGTGAAGTATTTAATGTAGGATTATCTGATGCTAATTTAAATAAAATGGAATTAGCAACTAAACTTAAAGCATATTTTTCATATTTAGTAATAATTGAAAATGAGTTTTCATCTGATATAGATAATAGAAATTATATAGTGTCTAATGATAAGTTAGAAGCTACAGGATGGAAACCAAGATATAATATTAATGATGGTATTGAAGAATTAAAAAAAGCATATGAAATGGTTATAGCGGATAATAATAAAAAATATACTAACCTATGATAACATTAGAAACATCTTATCCTATAGCTTATGAATCACCTGATCATATTTTTCCTTGGGGAACTAAAAATGATAATTCTACAAATGAGGGATTTATTAATGAAACATTAGATTTTTGGGAACAAAGGGGTAAAAGTAAAGTTAATTTTTTAGATTTAGGATGTTCTGGTGGTCAACTTGTAGTTGATTATATCAATAAAGGACATTTAGGTGTAGGTTTAGAAGGAAGTGATTATAGTGTAGTACATAAAAGAGCTAATTGGCCTGAATATTATAACAAAAATTTATTTACTTGTGATGTTACAAAACCTTATAAACTATTAAAAGATAATAAAGAAATAAAATTTGACGTAATATCAGCTTGGGAGGTAATAGAACACATTGCTGAAAATGATTTAATTCCATTTTTTAACCAAATTAATAAAAATTTATTATCTGGAGGGTTTTTCTGTGGTTCTATTTCTATGAATATTGAAGTATTAGAAGGTCATGCTTTACACCAAACAGTGTGGAATGAGAAAAAATGGTATGAAAATTTTCCCCAAATATTAAAGGGAACTGATTTAGAATTATATGATTATCCCTTTCAAAATAAGGTAAGACAAGATCATGGTTCGTTTCATGTTTTACTGTTAAAAAAATAATTATGAAAATATTAATAACAGGTTCTACAGGGTTTGTAGGTAAACATTTAGTAAAAAGGCTAAAAAAAGAAAGTTGTGATATTACAGAAATAAATTCAACAAATTTCAGTAGTATGTGGTCGTTAGAAAAAAATAGTTATGATTATATTATACACTTAGCAGTTAAAACAGCAGCAGGAGGATATTGTCAAACACATCCAGGTGAACAATGGATAGTAAATAATAGTATTAATACTGATATGTTAGCTTACTTTCAACAATATCAACAAAGAGCTACTATGATTACATTTGGATCTTCATGTGGTTATAATGGAAGTGTTAGAAAGATAGAAGAAAATTATTTAAAAAATGAACCTGAGAGCGGATATGAAGTATACGGGATGGTTAAAAGAAATTTACTAACAGGACTTATAGCATTAAAAAAAGAATTTGGTATGGATTACAGGTACCTTATACCTTCAGTATTTTATGGTCCTGAATATGATTTAAAAGATAAACATTTTATATTTGATTTAATAAGGAAAATAGTAGATGCTAAAAATGGAGGTGATGAAGTAATACTTTGGGGTGATGGAACTCAAACAAGAGAATTAATTTATATTGATGATGCTGTAGATATAATATTACAATCAATTTCACCTAAAACCCCAAAAATATTTAACTTATCATCAGGTAAATCTTATAAATTAAAGGATTATGCTAAAACGATTTGTGATATAGTGGGGTATGATTATAATTTAATCAAATGGGATGTAAATGCTTTTGTAGGATCAAAAAATAAAAAATTAGTTAATACACACTTAAAAGGTTATAAATTTACTTCCTTAAAAAAGGGATTGAAAAATACAATTAAATATTATGAAAATAGCATCAGTAGTAGTAAATAGAAATGATGGATATAAAGACTTTAAAAGAGGAATAATACATTTTAGATTCATGACTGAGTCTTTTGATGAAGTTAATTATGTAGATTGGAATTCTCCTAATGGATCTTTTATATGGGAAATAGAAAATAAATTATCTAATAAAGGTAAAATTAAACATTATTGTATCCCACCTGATATAGTTCAACAAATGATTATGGACAAAAATGCTCAGAAATGTAATGAGTCTTTAAGTAGAAATATTGCTATTAGAAGAAGCGATGCTGATTGGATTATTTCAACAAACATAGATATAATTCCACCAACAAGGAGAGAATTAAAAAATCTTATAAAGGGTTTAAATAAAAATACATTTTATACAGTATCTAGAAGGGAAGCTCCTAAAGAGATTATATATAACAATTCTCACAATAATTTAAGAGGGTCACTAACAACAATTCCAGCAAGACATTTTCCAGCTAAAGTAACACCTAATGATAATTATAGTTTAATAAATTGTTGTGGGGATTTTCAAATAGCTCATAAAGATGTTTGGAATAAATTAAAAGGATTTGAGGAAGAAATGATATATGCATGTTTTGTAGATACGAATGTTCAAAAGAAAGCAGTATTAAATGATTTTGATTTAAAAGTATTGTATGAACCTGCTTTGTATCATATGGAACATGGAGCTTATTTTACTAAAGAGGATGGTACTAGAGTAAGTGATGAAAATAATGTAGGAGCATTTAAGGGGGATAATAAAGCATACAATGATGCTTATAAATGGGTTGAAAATTTTAATAAAACTAATAATGATAAAAATTGGGGCTTAGGAAATGTTGATATAGAAGTAGAGATTATTTAATATTTATAATGGAATCTCTTAAATACTATACTATGGAAAAGAAAATGGAATCTAAAAAAGTTGAAGCAACAAGTATAGAAATTATATATAATGATAAAGAGGATTTAGTAGAATTATCTAATAAGGAAGAATTTAAACAATTTATATTAGAAGATAGTTTAACCTCAATCATATCAGCATTAGAAAAAAAATTAACAAGTGTAGAACTATTCAATATATTTAATTTATCTTTAGTAATTGAGTTAGATAAATCTAAATATAAGGATGTACTTAATAATATAATACAACATTATATTAATGAGGAAGATTATGAAAAATGTAAAGAAATACAAGACATAATAATTAAATATGAGATATAAATACTATTCAAAACACAGTCAATTAAAAGATGCTTTAGGTTATATAAATGCATCTAATCAATCAGAAGCTGAATTATTAGCTTCTAAAATAAAGCAATTAAGGTTAGAACAATTTTTAGAATTGTTTAAAGTAGAATTAGCATAATGGGTGAGGAATTTTCTGATAAAGATGATGTAAAAAAATTATTTGAAAGTATATTAGGTTCTAATATTAACATAAAAGATACTATGGTAATTAATGATGAATCTATATTTTGTTTAATTGTAAATAAATTAGATAAAGCACATAAAGATGATGAAGCTTTATATGAATTGTCTGGAATGGATTTGTCTAGATGTAAAGAAGATTTATTATTTGTTATTGAGGCATTGTTAAAGATTTCATATGGCCAGGATGCCTTTGACATGATTATGTGGTACATTTTAGATAGATTTAACCCAGATGGTAAAATAGTTCCGTTTGAAGATGAAAAAGGCAAAGTATTTTCTTTATTAACAGCTAAAGATTTATATGCATTTGTTAAGCATCGTTTCCCTAAATAATTTGGATATTTAATATATAGTTCGTATATTTGCGTAGAATTTTAAGAGTTGCGTATAATTATGACTATGGAAAATATTAAAATGATAAAATGTATATCCTGCGGAGCAGATATGCCAGAATTAAGATTAACTAAGTATGGGTATAAGGTTTGTATAGACTGTTCAACAACAGGTGCGTATAGAGCTGTAACAACTGTAAATGGGTCAGGAGACCATACATGGAATGATATACAAATCATGACACCAGAACAATATGACAATTATGAAAAAAATGATAAATCTTCATTAAAAGAACTAAAGTCATTAAATAAAGAATAATATGCCATTACCAAAACCTTTAAATAAGGAATTAATTGTAGCAGCTATGGGGAAAACAAAATCTAATAGAGCTGCTGCACGCTATTTAAATGTTTCTTATGTGCATTATAAAAAATGGGCTAAATTATATGAAAGTAAAACTCATGATAATTTATTTGAACAGCATAAAAATCAATCTGGGAAAGGTATTCCTAAATTTTTAAGAAATAAAGGTAAAGAACCTGCATTAATAGATATAATTGAAGGGAGAATTGATGTTTCATCATTTTCACCTGAAAAATTAAAATATAGACTTATAACAGAAGGTCATTTATTAGAAGAATGTGCCTCTTGTGGTTTTCAAGAACGTAGAGTTTTAGATTATAAAATGCCACTTCTTTTAAATTTTAAGGATAATAACAAAAAAAATTGGAGAAAAGAAAATATTGAATTACTTTGTTATAATCATTATTTTTTAACAGTAGGAAACATATTTTCAGATAAACAAATTAAAGGAATAGAAGATCATAAACCAGTTAATAAAGGTGATGTAGAATGGGAATTAGATGATTATCAAAGACAAAGATTAATTGAGTTAGGTTTAGAAAAAGAAGAAGATGATGGTTTAAATTTAGTATCATATACATAAAATGGTAAAAAAAACAAGAAATATAAAAAAGAAAAAACATGATCAAATAATTAATGATTATGATAAAATTAAATCAAGACATCTTGAAAAGTTAGCTAATAAAATGCTTAAAGATGAAGAAAAAAGAGATAATTTAAGAAGTAAAAATATTAAAGGAGATTTTTTAAATAAATTTTAAAATGGTGATGAAGATAAGTGTAGAGGATGTTAGTGAATTCGAACAGTTAATGAAGGATAAAGATTTAAATATATCTAAAGGAATTGTAGAAGGAATTTTAAAAAATTTAATTGGTAAAAGAAAAAATATTCATGTACTAGAGGTTTATATTGAAGATGAAGATTCTATAGTTGATATAACAGTACATAGAGATGATTTTATTATGACGTTAGAAGAAGGTTTAAAAACCCATATACATCATGAAGATTATGAATCATGCTCAGGAATACAAAAAGCAATTAATTACTTAAAAGGATAAAAATGAGAAGAAAAATTAAAATTACATTATTTGCAGTATTAATAATAATAAATTATATCTACATATTTAAAATATGTAACCAAAATGATGAATTAAAGTCAATAACTATTGATTATAAAAACCAAATTGAAGATTATTATCATAAAGTAGATAGTTTAGAAAAAGAAATAGATACTATGGTATTTCATCAAGAAATGTCAAAATTTAATATTACTCAAGAAGATGTATTAAATGCTATTATGTTTATTGAATCCGCAAATAATGATAAAGCATATGTTGAAAGCGAAGATGCTGTGGGTTGTTTACAAATTAGAAAAGTAATGGTTGATGATGTAAATAGAATATTAAAAAGACAAGATTCACCTATAAGGTTTACATATAATGATAGGTGGGATAGAAAAAAATCAATATCAATATTTAATATATTTTGTACTTATTATGGATTAGACACACCAGAAGATATGGCTAGAGGATGGAATGGTGGTCCTAGAGGAATGAATCGATCAACAACTTTGTCATATTGGTCTAAAGTTAAAGACTATTTAGAAAGTTAATATATTTATAACGAAAAATGGCAAGATCATTAGTAGCATCTAACTATGCAAAACCCTCAAAGAAAAAAAGACCAGGTGTACATGCAAAAACAAAAACATCTAGGTCTAAAAATAGTGTAAATTATAAAAAAGCATATAGAGGACAAGGTAAAATTTAATGGAAAAAACAGAATCAATATTTAAAGATTTAACATTTACAGACATTTTTGAAACATTTGAAGATGATTATTTGGTTCTATTAGCATCCACAAAACCAGAACAATTAACAAGAATGTGTGTGTTTTTAAGTATAGATCTCCAAATGAGAAAAGAAAAATTAAAAGCAACACCAAGAGAAAAATTAAATTAATATGAAAAAGTTAAAAGAGTGGCATAAAAATTATTATTACGGTTTACTAGAGCAGTGGGACATTTCATCATATCAAGCATCATGGTTATCTTGGTTTAAAGGATTTATTATTGGTCTTATAGTAGTAACACTATGTAGTTGTGGTACTTACAAAGCGGCTCCAGTAGATAAGTGTTGTGAGACTGAAGTAGTTTATTTAGATGAGATCGAAGATGGAACAACTGTATTTACTAGTTATGATAGTGCTATTATACGTTTAGAATTTAAACCTTTAAGACCAAATTTTTATTTTGGATTTAATAATAATTATGGACATTGGAGTTCAAGACCTTTATGGTTAGACTTTGATTTTTATCAAGGTAATTATTATTCATATAATAGTCCATATTATTCATATTTCCACAGACCCTGGAATTTTTGGGATTATTATTTAAGACCTTGGACACCATCTAATAATTGGTATCAAGGACCTTTCAATAATCAAGAATACAATGTTGTTTATAATTCAAGTAGAAGAGAAAGTTTAATAGAGTCTAATAGAATGTCTATAGAAGATAGACAAGGTATTGCTGCTATGGTAGAAACTTCTAAAAGAAATAATTTTTACAAACCTGTTACTAATGACAAACCTGTAATTATAAATAAACCAGTAGTTAATAATAATAAACCTATTTGGAATAATACTAAACCTATTATTAGAAATAACAACAACCCTGTTAGAAATAACAACAAACCTGTATATAACAATTCAAGACCTAGTTATAACATTAAACCGAATACCAATACCAAATCATCTTCTTCTCGTAAAGGTGGTAAAAATTAAAAAATAAAATGACACATACTTGGAAAATAACAGAGCTAGTAAGCAATGCTTCTACTGGGCTCGTGACGAAGGCTTACTATAAACATACAACAGAACATAATGGTGCTATATTTGATGGAGTAATTGGAGATTTCTTCCCAACTGGATCTGTTACAGACCCAGGATTTATCACATATAGTTCTTTAACTGAAAGTGATGTATTAACATGGTTAAATACATATGTAGATAAAACCATATCAGAAACTAAATTAGAAAACAAAATTAATAATTTAGAAATTTTTAAAGGACTTCCTTGGTAATGACAGCATATATTGTTATAACATTATTTTTATTCAAAATTTCCATTGGATTTATAGGATATAGAATATATAAAATAGAAAAAGGTTTTAAAAATTTAAAAAAAGAAAATGAGGAGTTTCAAAAATTAGAACAAACAAAAAGAGAAATTGGTTGGGATAGTGTTTGGAAAATGGTGAATGGAAGAAATTAATAATAATCAAAAACAAATTAAAATGAAATTTATATTATCAATACTGCTGAGCATATTCTGCTTAGTTAGTACAGGACAGACTATTGTCTCAACAACCCCAGAAAATAAAAACGCTATACTAGAAGAATTCACAGGTATTTACTGTGTATATTGTCCAGATGGACATTTAATTGCAAATAATTTAAAATATTCCTACCCTAATGATTTATTTTTACTAAATTTACATACAGGAGGATACGCTAACCCAGGTCAAAGTGGTGATCCTGATTTTAGGGTTTTAGAAAATGATAGTATTGCTGATTTATCAAGTTTAGCTGGTTACCCAGCAGGAACGGTTAATAGATACCAATTTCCAATGTCTCAAGGTGGTGGTACTGCAATGAGTAGAGGAGATTGGGCAGATGCAGTTCAAGATATTATATCTCAACCTTCATATTTAAATGTTGGTATATTAGCTGAACATGATACTTTAAATGATTATATTAACATTACAGCTGAAGTTTATTATACAGATTCTTTAGAAATAGATGGTTTTGGGTTTCAAGATGTAAACTATTTAAACATAGTATTAACACAAGACAGTGTATTAGGACCTCAAACAGGTGGTTCGCAATACAACCCAGGAGCTATTGTACCCGGTCCTTGGCAACCAACTTATTCACATCAACATATGGTAAGAGAGTACATTACAGGACAATGGGGTGTACAGTTAAATAATATGAATACACTTGTATATCCTGGTGATCTTTTTACTAATACTTTTACATATTATATTCCAAATAATATTAATGATATTATATTTGACATTAATAATATAAAGGTAACTGCATATGTAACTGAAAACCCATTTGGAGAAATAGTAACAGGTACAGGTTGTAACATAACTTTACCAGCTCCTCCACCAGTATCTGTAGCAGAAGTACTATCTAACATAAATGATAATGAAATTTATGATATTTTTGGAAGAATTATAAATAATACACAAAAAAATACACTTTATATTAAAAATGGTGCAAAGTTTATAATATTTTAAAACATCTTCTTAAAAACTTATGCGAAAGAATTTGGTTCCCCAAAATACCTTTCGTATATTTATGTCATAAATAAAGGTTATGGCACTTTGGAAATTTACAAATAAGAATAAATACGGTACATTACGTTCAAGAATCATGTATAGACCCAATGGAAAAGCATTTTCACATGGTCCTGGATTTGGTTCATTTGTTAATGTACAGATGTTTAGATACGAGTATAAACATGAAATATTACCACCACATTTAGTTGTATTTGGCGATAAAAAGTATATTGTACCTACATGGCAAGAAGTAGATATAAATACAACTGTGGATGATATTACATGGATAAAACCAAAACCAGTAATTACAAGATCAGAAACAGTTATAAAAACATTTAAAAGTGGTAGTAGTGATACTACATATACTACAAAATATTACCCAACATCAGGTAAATATTTTTGTGATTGTCCTGGGTCTTGGAGATCGTTAGGTAATTGTAAACATATAAAACAAATGAGAGATGATAAAAAACATTAAAAACCACTTATTAACATATCTATTTTCAGATTGGATGACAAATGAAAAGGATGTATCTAAGATTATTAGTTTGAAAGATACACTTCAAACTCAACAAAATGAATTAACAGGGCATAAACCAATAATTGGATTTAGCCAATCACGAAATAAAATCAATTAATATGAATCAGCAAGAAGAAGATCGTCAATTTAGACAAGGTAGAAGTAAAGAACAAGTAAAATCCAGTTATATAGGAGCATCAATTGCCATGGTTGGGTTAATTATATTATCAATATTAGCAGTAATATTTTCACAATGAGTAGAGGTAGACCAACAGAACAAGTAGAAGTAAGAACAAAATACGAACAAGTATTTTATGAATATCCTTCTAAACCAGAATTAGGTTATACTATGACTTGGTTTTATGATATATCAAAAGCACCTAATGGTCCTTATAAAACAGAATGTACATATCCTCGTAGTTTTAAATTTCCTAAAGTGAAAATAGAAAAAAATAAGGCATATAGTAAAATGCCAGTTGTGTTAGTTTTCAAGACTTCTAATAGAAGTAACGCAAAAACTAAAATGAAAGTTTGGAGGAATACAAATATAGATTATATAGCATCTGCCGATAAACTTCCAGGTGTTCCTGAAAAAGCAATAATATTACATTTATCGATTGGTGAAGGTTTTATTAAAAAATATAAACAGGAATATAATCTTTAATATGTATAATAAAAGAACAAAAAGATAATGGCAACAAGAGCATTAATAGCATATTTAGATGATAGTAAGCAACTAACATCAACCTACAACCATTACGATGGTTATCCTGAATATCTAGGTAAAATATTAAAGGAACACTACAATGGAGAAGCATTAGCCAAATCTGTAGCTAGTAAAGGTTATATTTCAAATATAGATGAAGATGGGACTATCAATTCAAAATTTAATGAACCAGCAGATATAATGGTACTTGATGAAGGAGCATTTACAGCAGGAATGCAAATTGGAGAAAAAGTAGTTGAATATGGTGGTGATTATGGGTATATTTGGTTTAATAGCACATGGAATGTTGTAAAAAATAATGGTGTTGAGAGTATGGCTAAGCAGTTAGACACTGAATTAGGAGAATCAGGTATGTTTATGGTAGATGAAAATTTAAATAAATTAAAAGTAGAAAATATTATGGAAGAAGGTTACGAAGCAAAATGGGCTAAATTTTTAAATGAAGCCAAAGAATTAGATTTTGATGTTATTAAAAATTATATTTCAAAAAACAAAAATATTGATGGAGATGATTTTGCACTAGATGCTTATATCGATTCATTAAAAAATAGCTTTAGAATAAGCAAAGACGACTACGCAGATTACGAAATGGACGATTACATTGAGGATTTCGATAATTACGTCGCAGATAAAATGGACTCATAAGTCTATTAAAAGAACCAACCTTTATACTATAGGTTGGATAACACGGTCAAATTTATTATCGTTCCCGTTCGACATTTGAATAATGTACAAGTCGGCTACGATAAGTTATCTTAAGTAGTAGGCCACTACGTTTTCAAATTAAACTAATTATTAACAAAAATCAAAAAAATGAAAAAAATGATTTTAACATTAGCTCTATCTCTGCTTGTTGCAGTTGGGGTTAATGCACAAAATGTAAAAGGTGACTGGTACGTAGGTACAGGTGACATCGCAAATTTATCATGGACTGAATGGTCTGTATCTCCTTCAATGGGTTATGCAGTATCAGACAAACTAATGGTAGGTTTAAATGTATCTCAAACTGATTCAAGTTCAGATTTAGAGTTAGATATACATGCAAGATATTTTATGACACTAGGTGGTCATGATTTATTCTTATATGGATCTGCTCCAAATTTAGATACTGACAATATAAGTTTGGGTTTAGGAAAAATGTTTACACTGCATAAAGGTGTATTTGTTGATCCTAAAATCGTTTATAATGTAGGAGAAAAAACGACTAACATGATGTTAGGGTTTGGACTTAAGTTTTAATTATTGTTTAACTTAAAATAAATAAAATGGAAAATGTAATCAAGTATGTAACAGGATTTTTTAGTGGATTATTGTCAATTATGATGGCAGTGGTACCAGTAGCAATTCTGTGGAATGTATTAACTGGTGGAACGGTATTCGGAATGGATATTGTAGCTAATTTAACAGCACTACTAAACACTTTTGGTGATGGTGGATTTGTTGGATTAATAGCACTAGTTATTTTAACTAAATTTTTCGTAGATAGAAAATAAGTTAATTAAAACTACAAATAAAAGGACCGGTGTATCCGTTTGGATACCCGGTTTTTTTTATGTATATTTACGTATATTTAAAAGCAAAAGTTATGTGTAATGTTAGTTGGTGTAATAGAAAAACTGAATTTTATAACGCTTCACAGCGATATAAATACTGTTCTATTCATAATCAGTATAAAAAATATGCTGCTAATGCCCCATCTAGACCACATTTAATGTATAAAGTTGAAAAAATATTAAATAATGAATTAAAATGTGAAGAATGTGGTTATGATGCTAAAAAATTTCACCCTAATAGACCCATAAAACAATTAGCAGGATTATTTGATGTTGATCATATTATATCAGATACTAAACATACGATTGAAGGTGAACAACCATCAAATTATAAATTATTATGTAAACAGTGTCATATATTAAAATCATATGATAATGGTGATTTTATATCAAAAAATAATAGAAAGTAAATGCGAAAAAATTTGGTTACCGCAAATAGGGTTCGTATATTTACAGGGTAAAACAGGTGAGAACCCAAATAATATTAATTAAAAAATAAAGGTTATGTTAAATCAAGAAAAAATAAGTTCGAAAAAAGTAGTTGAAACTCCAACATTAAAGATGAGTGTAAAAACTGTTAAAATGAATAATTTAAATTTTGATAAAAAATTATTTGAACCAATGGCAACTGGAACTAAAGTTGATGCATTTTTTAGTGCTGAAGGTGGTGTTATGCCTGGTACAAATGTTGTAGTTACTGGTGATCCTGGTGTTGGTAAAACAACAGTATTATTAGATATATTAGGTGATCTTCAAATGAAGGGTAAAAAATGTTTGTTTATAAGTGGAGAAATGAATGCTATCGATATGGTAGGATATGTTCGTAGATTTCCAAAATTTGGTGATTTAGATATATTATTTATGGGTGATTATGCTGAAGTAAATCCTGATGTAGTATTAAGAACAGCACTTAAAGAAGGATATGATTGTGTATTAATAGATTCATTAGCAGAAATAAGTGATAATTATGTTGATCATTTTGGAGGTACTGGTAAATCAAATACTAATAGAATACTTCAATTACTTGATGAGCATAATCAAGCTAGTAATGATGCTAAAATAAATAGTACATTTTTAATAATACAACAAGTTACTAAAGGTGGAACGTTTGTTGGGTCAAATAAAATAAAGCATATGACAACAGCAATGGGTCATTTAAAATTTGATAGTGATGGAGGTAGATTTTTTCACTTTAGTAAAAATCGTAGAGGTGGAAATGGTAACAAATTATTTTTTAATTTAGATAGTAAAAATAAAGTAAATTGGTTATTTGATGAGCCTATAAACATGGGGGTATAATGATAAATTATTTAATAGTGGGAATAGTATTTACTTTTATAATAGATACTATGAATAATAACTTAAAATCAAGATTAGAATTTACTAATTTTGAAAGAATAATATGTGTTATGGTTTGGCCTATTGGATTATTTTCATTTATAGTAGGAATTATAGAAGAATTTTTAAATAATAAAAAAGATGATTAAAGTAGTAGATTTATTAATAGGAGGGGGAATGTTTTTAGTAGCCCATGTATTGACATTTTATCAATTAAATGGACAATTTTTAAAATCCACTGATTGGTTTAGAAAAAATGAAATTATAGTAGCAGCTTGTGGTATGATATTATCGTTTTTTTATATTTGGGGAACTAAATATACGGTAGCAGGTGTAGGAGGTTTATTATGGCCTGCTAGATTTATTGGATTTGGAATTGGTATGATTATATATGCTATATTTGTTGGGTTTCATTTTAATGAAGGTATAACACCAAAAACATTAGTTAGTTTAGTATTAGCATTATTGTTAGTATGCATTCAAGTATTATGGAAGTAAAATCGAAAAAGCTTTCTATACAATTATCCAGATTATAATATGTATATACAATGATAACAGATTACCTAAAATATGTAAATAATGAAGCCTATGTGGTTAAGCGTGAGACGCCTACCCATATGTTTTCCCAAAAGGGATCGAATAAATTGAATATGGAGTTACTTCAAGCGTGGAGGGATTATTTAGGGTGTGATCATGTTTTGAGAACACCAACCCATTTTCTAATGTGTGAAACTATTAGCGAAGCTGAAATAGTAGAGGAAAATGAGTAAAATTAAGTATGATGAGTTTGATGATGAGATGAATCCATTTCATCCTTGTTTGAAGTGTGGAGCGACTGAATTTAGCATGAATTGGGACACTGGATTGTATCAATGCGATAGTTGTGGGCAAACTTTGCAAGCCGAGTATGAAAAGAAAACAAAGAAAACAGTAAAACGTTTTCGTAATTTAAAAGATGATAATGAAATTTATTAAGTATTTAATTGTATGGATTAGCCAACAGTTAGCAATGCCATTTTGGATTGTGGGGCACGTTCATCTATCGATGAATATGTCTATTTATGATGATGTAAAAATCCTTTTCGCTTCGCTTGGAATGCATTTAATTGTTGCTGTTGGGTTTTGGTTTGATTGGTTGGAATATAAAAAAACTAAGATAGATCATATAAAGAACTTAACCCAAATGATTAATAACAATACTAAGAAGGTGAACGATGCCCACGTTAAAACAAGTCGCATAGTGGATGAAATAAGTAAAATGAAAATATATAAATAATATGAGAAAAATTAAAAACTTTAAGTGGGGATGGATGGAAACATCTGAGCTTGGTGAATTCCACAAAAAACAAATTAAAGAAGAAATATTTACACAAGGCGCTTATGAAAGGTTTTTTAAAGTAAATAAAGGAGATGTTGTATTAGATGTAGGTGCTTCAACTGGACCTTTTACCTATTCTATATTAGATAAAGAACCATCGCGTGTTATTTGTATTGAACCTTCAGATAAAGAATATGATTTATTAGAAGAAAATACTCAATCTGATAGTAGTGAAGTTATTATAGTTAAAAAAGCAATAGGTCCAGACGATAGTAAAATTACTACAAAGGAAATATTTGGTTCTAATGGAATTTCTGTTGAAGTACCTTCAATATCATTTCCAACATTTATAAAAGAATATAATATTGATTATATCAATTTTTTAAAAACTGACTGTGAGGGTGGGGAATATAATATTTTTAATGAAGAAAATATTGAGTGGATTAAGAAAAATGTTGATGTAATTGTAGGTGAGTGGCATCTTAAGGTACAAGATGGGGATTTAAGAGAAAAATTTAGAGAATTTAGAGAGAGATATTTGAAATCATTTCCTAATTTTAAAATATATTCACTTAATGGGGTTGATATTACATGGGATATTTGGAATGAACATTTTATTAAATATTATAATCAAGTAATAATTTATATAGATAATAGATGAAAAATTTAATACAAACTGAAGATGGGCAGGATTATAGCCGAGTAGACATTAGATGTTTTAGACATGATGGGGTTATTGTAGATGTAGGGTGTTTAGATTGGAATTGGTCAAAAATGTTTATAGGAAAAAAACGAGTTATTGGTATAGATCCTCAAGAAAAACCTATTAAAGGTGTTGAATTATTTAAAGGGTTTTTAGGACCTTGTGATGGAATATCTCGTCTTTATGGTAGTGGTCAAGGGGCTGGAATGGCAAATGTAAGTTCTGAAAGTAACTTATATGATATGATTTCATTTAAAACATTGTGTAAAAAATTTGAAATAGATAAAATATCTGTATTAAAAATAAATATTGAAGGAGCGGAATACCCATTACTTCATAGTATGACTGTTAGTGATTTTGATAAAATAGATCAAATAGCTGTAAGCTTCCATGATTGGTTAGATAATGATCAATCTGCTTTAAAATATGCTTCTATAAAATTACTAGAAAAAGTAGGATTTAAAGTAGAATCCATTTTCCCTCAGTGGGGCTGGTATTTAGCTATTAAAAAATAATTGCGAAAATATTTGGTTACCGCAGAGAGGGTTCGTATATTTACAACGTAAATAAGGCAAGAAGCCGGAAAACAAAATTAAAAATAAAGGTTATGCAAAAAGATAAAGTAAAATATCAAGAGTTATTAAATAGTGAGTGGAATATGTTTAGTGGTCATAATGATGGTTTGATTACATTTAATGAATATCTTGGATTCAATAAAGTTGCTTCAGCAATTGAAGAAATTTTTGCCAACAAATATAGTGAAGATACAGTTAGAGAGTGGAGAGAAGATAATGTTCAAAATGATAAAGATGATATTTGTGCATATTCAGGATTGCCTTCACCATTAAGTTATGCAAATGAGGAAATTGAAGTTCCTTGTTCTGCTGATTTAGATTTACAAATGTATAACGAAAGTATTTAATATGACTGAATTACAAGAATTTATTGAAGAAATGAGGAGCACTAGTAGTGCTACCGATAAAATTGCGATTATAGCGCGTAGTTCTGCGTTTATACATGATGTACTTGAAGCGACATATAATCCTTACAAACAATATCATGTTACAGGTAAAACGTGCAAGAAAAATGGAGAAAAAGTTGCAATGGGATCAGTAGTTCCATTACTTCAACTTTTAAATATGCTTTCTACAAGAGAAGTTACAGGACATGATGCAATTAAATTAGTAAATAGATTTGCTCAAGCTCATATAGATTGGGATTTAATTTATAAAATTATTGATAAAGATTTAGGTATTAGAGCTGGAGCTAAAGTTATTAATAAAGCAGTACCTGGTCTTATTCCTGAATTTAATGTAGTGTTAGCTCAAGAGTATAAAGGTAAATGTGATTGGAATGATGAGTGGTATGTCTCCAGAAAATTAGATGGTGTTAGATGTATAGCTAGAGTTGATAGTGAGGGCAATTGCTCATTATTTAGTAGAACAGGTAAAGAATTTACTACATTAAATAAAGTTAAAGAAGCTATTGAAAATACTGGTATTATTAGTACTACATTTGATGGTGAGATTTGTTTAGTTGATGAAGATGGTAATGAAGATTTTCAAGGTGTAATGAAGCAATTGAGACGTAAAGATCATCAAATTAAAAATCCAGCATATATGGTATTTGATATGTTGAGAAATGATGAATTTGATAGTGGTAAAGGTACAGAGACATTACTAACACGTTTGCTTAAATGTAGGTCTTGGGTTAGAAATAATTTAGATACGCCGATGGTAGAAAGTAAAAATGATATTTTGCGTTTTACAGATCAAACATTAATTACAGGTGAAGATCATTTTGAACATTGGAGAAATATTGAATGTAAAGATAATTGGGAAGGATTAATGTTACGTAAGAATTGTGGTTATGAAGGTAAGCGTACTAAAAACTTGGTTAAGGTGAAGAAATTCCATGATGCTGAGTATGAGGTATTAGGGTGGGATAATGATACACATGAGGTAGTTAGGAATGGTAAGTCTGAATCAATGACGATGTTAGCTCAGGTTTGGATCGAGCATAAAGGACACATTGTAAAGGTGGGTAGTGGATTTACTCAAGAGCAACGTTTGGAGTATATGGATGGATCAATTTTAGGTAAAATAATTACTGTTCAATATTTTGAAGAAACCAAAAATGATAAAGGTGGTATTAGTTTAAGATTCCCAACTGTAAAGGTAATACATGGGAATGAACGTGAAATGTAAATTAAATAATAATAATGATAAACAATGATAATTTTATAATTTGGTTAGAAGGGTATATGGATGCTCTTGAATCTAAAGGAGTTGAAAAGATTGAAACTAGTATAATAAGAAATAAACTTAAAACTATAAATCTTCAACACTTTGCTAGAAAGCTTTATAGTCAAAATAGTGAAGATGGTATAACTATAAAGTTAATTGAGATGTTATATGATAATCCTGAAAATAAAAATTATGTTGAGTTTGGGGTTGAAGATGGTATGCAATGTAATACAAAAGTATTAAGGAAAAACTATGGTTGGAATGGATTAATGATGGATGGGACTTATTATAATTCTTTTATAAATTTACAATCAGAATTTGTAACTAGAGAAAATGTTTGTAGTTTATTTGAAAAATATAATATACCTAAAAATATTAATTTATTATGTGTTGATATAGATATGAATGACTATTGGGTTTTAAAAGAAATAATCAAAGAATATACTGCAGATATTATAATTACTGAATATAATGGTCATCTAGCAGCAACAGAATCTAAAACTGTTCCCTATAAACCCGAAAATATGTGGGATGGAACCAATTATTATGGAGCCTCTTTATTAGCATTTAACAAATTATTAGAACCTGCAGGGTATACTTTAGTATGTTGTGATCCTAATGGAGTTAATGCTTTTTTTGTAAAAACAACACTATTAAAAGAAAGAAATATCAATATTAAAAATGCTGGTAATGTTGGAGAATTATTTACACCCATGAATCAAAGTGGTAGTGGAAGAGCAAAAGAACACCCAGCTGATAAAAAGAATAGAAAATATATTAATGTATAAAAAGGTATTAGATTATATTGAAAACGTATTAGAAGTACCAAGAGATGAATATAATGGTATGCCTACTTGTCCTTTTGCTAAAAAAGAACGTGAAAATGATAAAATTTACATAGATACTTTAAGTAGTGATAATGGTTTTATAGTTTGTATGAATAATTTTATAAAATCTAGTAAGAATTCAGCTGTTTTTATAAATAGTGTTAATTTAAGTGAAAGAGACACTAAAAGATACCAACATTTTTTAAATAATACATTAAAAACATTAGATTTAAGTAATTGGAAGGCATTATGTATAAATCCTAATGATAATTTAGAAGTAGATGGATTTAATGCTAGATCATTAGCACCTTGTTTTTTAGTTTTGATAAATGACAAAAAGGACATATATTATGCACATAAGAGTATGAAAGACACAAAATATTACGATAAGATGGATCTAAAATACAAAAAATATTTAGGAGTATGAGAATACCTATAAAACCTAATGGGAGACGTGCAATGCCTTTTTATTGGTGGAGAAGATTTAGAACTCATAAATCATTACCATATAAAGCATCTTTACTTGATAAAATAAAAAATGGAGATTTTGAATACCCAGAATATTTTCAACAAGCTGAGTGGGAATTAATTTGGATGAAAGAAGAACAAGAAGATTTTATTCAAAATTATAAAGGTAATGATCCAGAACAAGATAGACTATATTTAGACATCGAATTACGCGCGAGAAAGCGCTATAATAAATTATTTGAAGATGGAATGAAGACTGAGTTTGATAGAATAGAAGATTTTAAAACCAAATTGTGTAAAGAATTTAAATTTAATATAGAAAAACTTGTAGTTATTATGGATGAATTTGAAGGCACAACTGAAGATTTGTATTTTCATATAGCAAAATTAAAGGGGTATAATATAAGTAACGTAAAAACACTTAATAAATGGGGGATTAGCTCAGCTGGCTAGAGCGCTTGCCTTGCACGCAAGAGGTCATCGGTTCGACTCCGATATTCTCCACAATTTTTTTATAATGGATAGAAAACCAGCTATTAAAATAGATACTAGAGCATTAGGTGATACTATATGTTCTATTCCTGTTCTAAATAAGTTAGCAAAAGCTTACGAACAACCCCTTACAGTATTTACTGCTCATCCTATTTTATTTAAGAATCATCCTTCTGTATTAGAAACTAAAGGTATTGATGATAATACTGAAGGCTACACACTACATAAAACTTGCATATTTGATAACATTAAAATGCATAATAATATAGATATTAGACAATTTAATGCTTGGGATATTGGAATTTCATTAACAACTGATGAACTAGAATGTGATATGTATTGTGAAGATGCATTAGAAATTGATGTTACTAAGTATGTTATAATTCATCCTTCAAAAACTTGGGAGAGTAGAACATGGAGTGAAGATAATTGGCAAAAATTAACTAATAAATTAATTGATAATAATATTCCTGTTGTTATTGTAGGTAGTAGTTTAAATCAAAAGGAATGGTGTACTAATGAATTAAAATGGGTTAATAAAGATATATGTAATATTGAAGGAGGTATTAGTTTAATTAACTCTACTTCTATACCAGAATTAAGATATATAATGAATAATCATGCTTTGTGTGTTGTTACTGCTGATAGTGGAATATTACACGTAGCTGGATCAACTGATTGTGAAATAATACAATTAGGTAGTTCATTTAATCATAAATTAAGAGCTCCTTGGAGAAAATCAAGTCAAGATTATAAGTATCAATATATTAAAGGTGAGTGTGAAATTGCTTGTGGGAGTAATATGAAATATGGATTAAAAGAATGGAATGCTATAAATGGTATTCCACCTCTTGCAAATTGTTTAGAAGGATACACTGAATTTAAATGTCATTCTAAAGTTGATGATGTTTTTAATAGTATATTAAAGTTAAAAAATAGTTAGGATTATTAATAAATTTATTGTATATTTACAGATATGAAAGCAACATATAAGAAAGATTATTTTATTATCCCTATTAAAGTAGGAGATACTATATTAACAGGAAGATTTAGAAATAAACCAGTTAAAGTAAAAGAAATTGGTATAGATGATTTGGGTCAACCAACAGTTAATGGAACAGCTATTTTAAAATTTAGGTTACCTAAATTAATGTAAAAAATTAAACTATGAAAGTAGAAGTATCAAATGGAGAATTACTAGATAAATTATCAATTTTAGAAATTAAATTAAAAAATATTACTGATGAAGAAAAGTTAGTAAATATTCAAAATGAATTTGATGTATTAAATCCTCTAGCTGAAGACATTTTTGATAATAATGATTCAGATTTGCAAAACCATTATTTGGAATTAGAAAATATTAATTCTCAATTATGGAAAATTGAAGATGATATTAGAGAATGTGAAAGGAATAAAGATTTTGGAGAGAAATTTGTAGAATTAGCTAGAGATGTTTATATTACTAATGATAAACGTTGTGAAGTTAAAAAAATTATAAACATTTCAACAGGATCTGAATTAGTTGAAGAAAAAGGATATGAAGAATATTGATAAAACAAAAATAGGTTTACAAGTATTAGCTTATAATTGTGCTACCACGTTTCAAAAAGTCATAGACCCCTGGATAAGTTTAAAAAAGGAATATGATATTAAAATTTGGGTTGGAAGTGGACAATTTAAGGAATATGCTGAATTAGGTTATGAAAATTTAAATTATACTACTGAAGTTGTTTTAAACATTTATAAAGAATGTAATAAGATAGATTATCTTTTTAGTACTAGTGGTAAAGAATTATTAACAGATGCTGAAACAAGAGATAAATGCATCCCTTGGATGAAGGAAAATGATATTGAATTAATGATTCAAGTAGATGCTGATGAATATTATTCATCTAAAGAGGCTAAAAATTTAATTGAATACGCAATAAACAATCCAGATTATACTTGTTATAATACTATTTTTAATAATATTATTGGAGATGGGGATATTGATGAATGGAGTAGGTTTAGTGCAGGGTGGATAAAAAAACATGGTGGGATTAGAAATTACTATTTTGATTGCCATTGGTGTTTTAATGATGATACTGATTATAGATCGAAAAAAATGATTGATATTCCAAAAGAATTAGTTAACCCAAACCATTATACTTGGACTAATAATGAAAATACAACAGGTCCAGCTCATATTAAAGATAAAATTGAATATCAAAAACGTATTTATAATGATGGGTGTGGATATGAATGGGATGAAGTAAATCAAAAAATTAAATTGAATGGGTGATAAAAGTGAAGATATGTTATTTGAAGCTTATAACTTAGGGATTCAAGATGAGGTATTAGAAGAAGCTAAAGTAATTGAAACAAAATATCCTAATATGGAAATTGGAGATAGATTTGAAAAAGCATTAAGGAAAATTAAAAATAAAATAAAAAATGATTAAAACGTATTTAGTAGAGTTTATAGAGTATGATAAAGATGAAGGACAAAAATTAACAGTTCAAACTAAAGATATAAAACATACTGTAGAACAAATAGGTAGAAATAGGAATATTGAAAAGTTATCATATAAAGAAATGAATCAAAGAAATTTTGATGAAGATTTAGAACAAGAAATGCTAAGTATATGAGATGTTTTAGAAGTCTAAGACATAGATGGTGGAGATATAAACGTAAAAGTGTATGGGATTTATGAAACATATAACTCAACATCCTATTAAAAAATCCGATTTAGGGTTTCATGGTAATTTATTTGGTGGTAAATTATTAGCTTGGTTAGATGCTGCTGCTGCTTCATTTGCAGCTGAGTATTGTGATACACCTCGTATGGTAACTAAGGCTATAGATAAGTGTGTTTTTAATAAACCAGCTCGTGAAGGTCAACTACTTAAAATTTATGGGAGTGTTGAAAATGTTGGTGAGACCTCAATAAAGTTATACATGGAAGCGCGATCTCACAACGTATATAACGGTAAACAAAACGTTATACTCGCAACAAATATTATATTCGTCAGAGTCGATGAAATGGGAGATGCTATACCTATAAGCGATAGAGTTAGAAATAAATTTATGGAAAATAATGAGTAAAAAAATTATTTTATCACCAGTAGCTACTGGAAAGACAACGTTTATTAATAATAACCCATTAATAGCTTGTGGTGAGTGGCTTTCTACTTTTAATTATTATAAAAAAGGAATTCATATGGGTAGTACTGGAGCTGAAGTTCCTTCATCTCACCCCTTATATAAAAATTGGGAAAATCTATATAAAATAGGTGTTGAAAAATTTTATAATAGTGATAGTAAAATTATGATATATAATTGTCCTAATCATATTCCATGGTTAAAAAATGTTTATAATGATATTAAACTAGAGATAGTAATGGTTGATGAGGATGAAAATTATAAAAGATACATTAAAAGATTAGATAATCATAAAGATAGTAAATTAACATTTAAAGAATTAATTAATATTAATTCATCACTGCTTAATAATAAATGGAGTTGGCAATGGATTTTGAATGAAAGAACAGAATATCAAAGATTATCTGACATATTTGATGTAAAAATTTATAAAACATTTGAAGAAGCCTGCGGATAAATTTGGAGAAGCCAAAAATTGTTCGTATATTTACGGGGTAAATGAGGCATGAAGCCAATAGAACATAAGTAAAATAAATAAAGGTTATGAAAAAAGTAAATTTAAATCCAACAAATTCAAAAGTGATTAATGGTGTAGTATTTGTTACTGCATTAAAAGTACAAGCAATGTCTAAATTATTATTAGAACTTGTTGAGTATGGTAATAACATTATGCATCCTACATTAGGTAAAATGTATCAATATAATGGTAAATTTTCAAGAACAAATTCGTAATCATGAAAAATATATTATATACATTATCTACTATTTTAGCTCTTTCTTCATGTACTAAAGAAGCTATAGTTCAAACACCTTGTATGGGTGATTGTGAAACTTCTTATGAAGTTATTTATAAAAACCAATTAATGACTACTAATAGTAATGGTTATTATGAAGTTGAATGGGATGAATTAAATTACTTTCAAGTATCAGGATATCTTACACCACTTAATGATGATTATGTTGTGAATGGTGTTCCTTTAGTTGAAGCAAGGTTTGATTCTGATTATTGGGTTGTTTTAGATAGTTTAACATTTAATATACCAATGTATTCTTACTTAGGTTGGTTTAATGATCAAGGATTAAGTACTCCAATTTCAATTGGAAATTATACTTATACTTTAACAGATTTAATTCAACTAATGCCACCTCTTAATATTGTAGGTTATCAAATACCTAAATATTTTGATGTTGATCATCCAGCTGCTCATACTATATTAGGAACTTATTCAAAATATAATTATAGACCTACTCAAAATATATTTTTGGATAATGAAATGATTGGGGATACAATAAATATTTTTATTGAAACTCAATTTAATACTGATATGGGTCCAAGTGAATTAGTAGAAAATAATATTAAAGTAATAATAAAATAAAAGTTATGTTTATAGGAAATAAAAGTAAAGGTTTTTGTATGACATTTGATAATGGGTTTGAAATATCTGTTCAATGGGGTACTATGAATTACTGTTCAAATAAAGGTCAAGGTGGTGTTGATGAGCATGAAATAACAGATAAATGGAAATCACCAACTGCTGAAATTATGATATCACATGCAACACCAAATAATAATGATAATATAGACTTAGGTAATGGTGATAGAGTTGCTGGTTGGCTTAGCACTGATACAGTTGCTAAGTTAATTGGTGTGGTAAGCAGTGTTAAAAATGTAGATGAATTAAATTTATACTTAAAACAAATAAAATTATAATGGATAAGCGTATTAAAGAAGTATTATATAATGAATTACATACTATACTTCAGTATGTTGAAGATGGTGGCAGAGATGAAGCTGTTGCTAAATTAGTTGATTTAATTAACAGGTTAAGTTTCGATAAAATATGAAAAAATTAGCAATAATAGGTGGTTTAAGTATGATGACAATGGGTGGTGGTTATATGATTCATCACAAACAGTCAATTACACCTAAATTTAATTTAAACCCAAACACATTAGCAATTGCTAGTGGTGGGTTTTTTGTAGCATTAGGTTTAACGTATAAATTTTAATATGAGACGATCTTATCTTAATGCATATAATTTATTTGTAGGTAAAACTACAATTGATGAATTAGCAAATAAAGGTGAATTTTATTTACCTGTGGATCATGATAACAAAGATATGTTATTAGATTATTTTGAAGGTACTGAAGAGTATGAAAAGTGTAGTGAATTAGTTAAAATATAAATAATGAGTAAAGAATTAAAACAATCTATCGCCATAGTATTAGTTGGGATGATTTCCTTAATTGGTTTAATATTAATCTTTTTATAAAATGAAGCGTAGATATAGAGGGTGTGAATTAGATTCACCAACATATAGACAAGTGGCAGCTGAAATGGCTAAAGAGCGTGCTAAACAGGGATTACATTCCACAATGAGCATGCCAATTAATGAGTATAAACCAAAACGTGGTAAACATAAATAATATGGCTAAACAATTAGACAAAGACATGATGAGAATGATGTCTATAACCGAGCGATTTAAATATCAAAACGATCTCAAGCGTATGAGATTTAATATGAGTGAAATTAAAAAAGAGCAAGAAGAAGTTAAATCAAAATATACTCAATCAAACGAACCATGGATAGATGAGGATAGAAGTGAGTATGATGATTTCAGTGACGGTGGAGATAGGAATGACAGTGGTAATGGGGATGATTCAAACGAATATTAATTAAAACTAAACGACGGTGGAGATATATTATGGTTTATTAGGTGTTCCGCTTTTATTCGCTTTTGCCTTTGCATGGTGTTGGATTGAAGAGCGTTCTAGGGCGAAGGCTAAACGTAAGTATGACAAACAGATGGCTAAGTATGACACGTGGCGAAGAATAAACAATGGTGTGTAACAAACATACAATGGGGAATATAAACCGGAACTACACTCCCATTAACCCCTTGCCTGTGCGCATCCAACCCTTACACTAGGTAACGAATATATACTTATGAACCGCAAATCGCGACGCATGTTCACAAATGGTCACAAATAATGCGTGGAAAGCGTTGTGAACAATGCTTGGATACCGCAAAAATTGTTCGTATATTGGGGTATAAGCAAAAAAGACGCGCATTATGTGGTGAATGGTGATGGACTATGTGGTAATGAGCGCGACGGTGGAGCAGACTACGACGGTGGACATTACTATACCAGCACCTTAGCCGTACCTTATACTTACAATTACATATCCTTATTATACATTAATAGCTACTTACGTAGCACCTAGGTATACCTTGGTGGGTACCTTATCGGTAATAATGCTCACCGCGGTATGAACTGGATTATATATCATCACCATAATATCCCCTACACACATATATAGAATAGCAGCCGCCGTACCGCGTACGTACATAATAATACCCACGGTGCGCGGATATCCATCGACGCGTGTATGTGCGTAAAAAGGTTGTAGCGGGCTTCATAGATCGTACACTAAAATAGAGCATCGATGGTATATACAAATATATGCTCATGCAAGCCCCGTAGTAAATAAAGGAATCAAAAAATCGTAGTGGCGCATTCGTAGAGTACTAAAAAATTTCACTATCGACAATGTATATACTTATATAAAACGGTTAATAGCAGAGTCATATGTAAATTGCTAGTAACAGCAGTTAAACACATATCTATCAATATGAAACATAAAACAGACATCAGCCCTTTAATATATTTAATTATAATGGTTGTCGTATTTGCAACAGCACTTTAAAAGCTTTTGAAGGCTTCCGGTAAAGTACTTGGTTCCCCGAAATATCTTTCGTATATTCACGGCATATTAATAATTAAAAACAAATAAAAGTTATGATTAATTCAGATGATTTACAAACAGCAAAGTATTTAACTAAAGAAAATATTGCTTCACTTGCACCAGCAGTGTTTGCAACTAAACCAAGTAGTGATGTTTCGGAGAAATACACACACATTCCAACAGAAAGAGTTATTGATGATATGGAATTATTAGGTTGGAAGCCAATTGAAGCAAAAGAGGTAAAAGCAAGAAAGAAATCAACTATGGGATTTCAAAAGCATTTATTAGTATTCAGAAATGATGATGTAGTAATTAATGGAGAAGATGGTGATACAGTATTTCCACAAATACTAATGACTAACTCTCATGATGGTAAAAATTCATTTACATTTGCCGCAGGTTTATATAGATTAATATGTTCAAATGGTCTTGTAATTGCAGATACAAAATTTGAAGACATTAAAATGCGTCATATGGGTTATACGTTTGAAGATCTTCAAGCATTAATTAAAGATATGGTTGAAAAATTACCTCTAACCGTAGAGTCAATGAATAGAATGAAAGCTACAGAAATGGAGGAACTTGCAATTTTAGATTTTGCTAAAGAAGCTTTAAATACAAGGTTTACAAAGAAAGAAATGAATAGAATTCAAATCGATCTTAAAGAACTTACAAAGCCAGTTAGAAACGAAGATAAAGGATCAGATCTTTGGTCAGTATTTAATGTAGTTCAAGAAAAAATCGTTACAGGTGATTTTGATTACACAATAGGTACTAAACATAGAAAAGCTCGTGAAATTAAAAACTTCAAGCAAGATATGAAGATTAATAAAGAGTTGTTTAAAGTAGCCTTAGAATATGCAGCATAAGGATATTATTTGGGTTAATGGAACGTTTGATGTGCTCCACATGGGGCATGTCAAACTCTTCCAAAAAGCACATGAAATAGCATGTGAAGAATTTAGAAGTTTTAGTTGGAAGATAGTAGTTGGAATTGATACGGATGAGAGAATAAGAGAAGCAAAAGGAGTAGGTAGGCCAGTTAATACATTGAAAAATAGAATGGAATTTCTCCACGCGATAAGATATGTGGATGAAGTTCATGCATTTTATAGTGATGGAATGTTAGATGAATTAATAAGAATAAATGCCCCTAAATTTATGGTTATAGGAGATGATTATATTGGAAAACCAATTATAGGAAGTGAGCATATAGGTGAAATAGTTTACGTACCTCGCTATGAAGGTTTGAGCTCTTCGGCTATTATAAATGGAGCCCACAACTAGCATATATTTATAACAAAATTTCAGCATGGCAACATATTCATCAGGATCAATGAGCGGAGGAGGAACACCAGGAGAGGTATTAACCGCGGCTACTACTTATACATTCGCGTTACAAAATAGAGACGGTCAATACTCACAAGTAGGAACGTCATATCTTGCTTTAGATGGCGACGGAATCGCTACTCAACAAGCTGGAGGTACAATTATTAAATCCGGACCACTTAATTTAGGATCAATTCCACTTTCCAACACTGTTTCTGGAATAACTGGCGGCCCCTACACATTTACTTTTGATGTTGAGGGAGATTTATTTGGAGGTGGAGCTATTATATCTCTTACATCGGCTGGAGGTGCTATTGTAAGTGCTATGGTTACAAACGGAGGATTAGCTTTTCAAACCGGTGATGGTATTACAATTAGTCAAAATGATTTGCAAGCTGCTGGCTTTGCTAATGCCAATGCTTCTCAACAAATAGATATTTTTGCCAACTTCATCAATGACAACATTGGTGATCCCCAATCTATTACTGGCTCATTTGGTGGATTCTTAAACTCCATCAATCAATCATCATTAGTTGAAGAACCTACTAAATTTTCAATTATGATGCCTAACTCTGGCTCAATTGGTGGTGCATTTGAATTTACCCCTACTACAACCGTACCTGCTAATAGCTACGCTATTCGCGCAACTGGTAATTTTGAATTGAGTATAACGGCGTAATTGCGATATATACGTATGTAAGTATTAATATATGTAGAAGGGAGACCTTTTTAGAAGATTGAAAGCTTATGCAAAAAAATTTGGTTCCCCGAGATATCTTTCGTATATTTACGGAGTAAATAAGGTGCAAAAAGCACAAGTATTAATTAAAAATAAAGGTTATGTTAAATAAACAAAAAGTTAAATCATTTAGAGGTGATTTCGAAAAAACAGTAGCACAATTAGAAAAAGAGTATGGTGTTACTATTTCATTAGGTACAATTAGATTTGATTCTCAAGAATTAAGAGCAAAAATGACAGTTAAAGTGGGTGATGCACCTGTTAAATCATCAAAAGATGATTTTAATGTTGGTGATGTGGTATTTATTATGCATAAAAAAATAGATCCTATTAAAACTTTTGAAATTATTAAAATTAATAATAAAAACATTAAGGTTAGAGACAGAGATAATAACCAAATGATTAATGTTTCACCTTCACTATTAAAAAAATAAATTTATGAAAAAAGAAGATTATAAAGAAAATTTAGATACCTTAGTTACATTTGGAGAAGAAGGTCTTACTATGCGTAAAGATGATCCTAAAACTAAGGAATTTAAAGAAAGTGTTGAAAAGCATAAAGAGAAAAAAAGAAAAGAATTGATTAAAAATAAAAAAGCTTCATTGTGGGAAGATATGAATTTATCTAATGCTAGAGCAGAAGGTGAAGAATTCCCAGCTTATAAAGAAAGAATGAAGATTAATAAAATCTTTATGAAAATTTATAAACAAATGGGTGATGAAAAGTGTAGGGAATTATACCCACAGGGGTTTAAATACGCTATAATTCAGGCTATGGAAGCAGAAGCTAAGGAAAAAGGGTATACAACCGTTGATAGTGGGCTTAGTAAAGAAGAACAAATAGCTCAAGCTAGTGAGAAAAATGGAGGAATAAAATTAGTAGAAGATGGAAATGAATAGCCAGCAAAAACGTTTTTTAGAAAAAGTAACATCTGAAGAGATTTTAGATTTTGCTAGTTGCCTTGATCAAGCTAATAGAGCAGGCAAAACTGTTGAAGTAGTATATTCAGCATTAGAAACAATTAACTCAATACCCAGTATATCTCCATTACTAGCTATACAAATAGCATGTGGAGATTGGGATGTCTAATTAAAAATTAATATATGTCAGAAAATAAAAATAATGAATCTGTTACATTAGAAGAAATGAATGCTAATCATAATGATTGGTGGAATAGTTTATCAAATGCAGATAAAGAAAAATTATATAACGATCAAAAAGAAGCAGAAGATCATTTCTACAACCAAAAGCAACAATCCGTAGAATAGGATTACTTGGATTGGTAATATTTATAACATATATTACTAATCATGGTAAATTTAGACAACATATTCGGATTATTTTCACACAATAATGATGACCTATCCCCAAAGGGGACTACTAGTTATGACGATTTAAAGTCATCTCCAGTATACTATGTAGGAATGTATAAAAAACTTATCCTTAACCACATAAATTTTAATAAAAAAGTACTTACATTCTTCAAAAAATCAAATAAAGAATTTAATATTGAAGACATTAAGGAAGCTGGGGAGTTTGTTACATACAGCAGAGCATGGTCATTCATACAGAACATCGACCTCAACGAGGCATCGCATATAGACGCAGTTAAATACTATTCAGACGAATATTTAGACACATCACTGGAGTTAGGGATCAATTTCTTTACCCAACAAGAAGAATATGAAAGATGTGCGTTCTTGTTAAAAATCCTAAAAAAATCAAGAAGTTTTGAATCTAAGGTTGGAGGCGAAGATTATATGTCGTATATTGGAGGTACAGGGATTAAGGGAAAGAGAGATAATTAGATAATAGAATAAATGAAACAGGGTACCGGGGTATAAGGTACACCAAATTAATAAACACTAAAACAATCAAGTCATGCCATTACGCAACCCAGAAACAATTGTTCGCCTAACAAATAAAATACAAGGTAATTTAACAAACTTAAAAATGATGGTTAAATCACAACAACCAGTAGATAGTTTTGTTAAAAAGATCGAAGAAACAGAAAATGTTCTTAGAGATTTAGAATCTCAAATAGAAAGAGAACATGCACAATTAAGAAACGGATAAATTAAAAAATAAAAGTTATGAAATTATCAGCAGAGGAAATCCAAAACAATTGGAATAATTTTCTAAATAATATTAAAATGTATATTACAGGTGATCGTAAAGATCAACTAATAAAGTTTTATAAAAAATACGAAGATCGTCTTATGATGATGCCTGCTTCGCATAAAAAAGAATACCATAATGCTTTTCCAGGTGGGTATATTGATCATGTAAATAGAGTAGTTAGATGTGCTCTTAAACAATCTAATCTTTGGAAAGATGAAGGGTGTGATATGACTACATTTACAGAAGAAGAATTAGTATTTTCAGCAATCAATCATGATTTAGGTAAAATGGGAGATGATACTCATGAATCCTATTTACCCCAAACTGATAAATGGAGAAAAGATAAGTTAGGTGAGGATTACATGCATAATAAAGAAATTGCATTTGCTGCAGTCCCAGATAGAGGTTTATTCTTACTTCAACAACATGACGTTAAATATACATTTAATGAAATGGTAGCTATACAAACTCATGATGGTTTATATGACTCAGCAAATGATAAGTATTTAAAGGGTTATATGCCTGAAACAAAACCAAGAACTTCATTACCGTTTATCCTACATCAAGCAGATATGATGGCGGCCAGAATTGAATTTGAAATTGAATGGTTACCTAAATTTAAAAATAACTTGGATACCAGCAAAAAGAATTATACATTGGGGGTCAATAACAAGTCGGTAAAAAATAAAGCTTTAGGAACAATAAAAAGTGAAGGACTTAAAAATATGTTAGATAACCTATGATAACAACAATAATAATACTTTCAATAATAGTCGTAGCTTTAGGGTTTACGACTATTAATCTACTACGTAAGAACGAAAAACAAGAAGATATTCTATTAGGATATTTAAAATATTTAGATAATATATCTAGAGCAATTGAGGTATCCGAAGAAAAAATGAAAAAAGTAGATATTAAGGGTTCATTTGAGGGTGATGATGAAGTAGGTTTCTTTTTTAAAACTATAAAACAAATTCAAGAAATTCTTAATGATTTTAACATCAAAAAGATTTAAGAATAATGGATCACATAATAGAGAAGAATAAAAAGATAAGAAAAGGAAGAGTATATTTTACTAAAGATACAGAAGCAGCTATTGTAAAGTATAACAATTCTAAAGATAAAGAAGAAAGAAGTAATCTTTATCAAGATCATATTCATTGGCCTTTTTATAAACTTACTCAAAATATAATTCACACATTTAAATTTTACTATACTGAAGTTGAAAATTTAGAAGATCTTCAACATGAATTAATGGTTTTTCTTTTATCTAAAATCCATTTATTTAATCCCGAAAATGGAGCTAAAGCATATTCGTATTTTGGTACTATTGTAAAACGTTGGTTGATTGTATATAATACAAAAAATTATGGAAATAAAATACAAAATATTCCTATTGGAGATTTAACTAACTATTCTAATTTAGATCAATTAAATCCAGGATTTATTACGTCCCAAAAAATGGAAGATGGAATAAGTAAAGTTACAGAAGAAGAATTTGAAGGTGATGATTTAGCTTTACAGGGGTATAAACATGAGGACAAGTTATCTTTATTTATAGATAAATTTGTAAATGAATGTACTGAAAGAATATATACTATTTTCCCTAAAAGTAATGATGCACAAATAGCAGATGCAATTTTAGAATTATTTAGAAAAAGAGATTCTATAGATGTTTTTAATAAAAAAGCACTTTATATTTATATTCGTGAGATGGTAGATGTTAAAACACCAAAAATTACCAAAATCGCTAATGTTTTGTATAAAATATTTAAAGAAAAATATTTATTTTATTTAGAACATGGGTATTATCTTCCCTCAAAAGACTAATTTAGTTATATTTATAACCAAAAATTATGAGCCAATTAGATTCAATCATATTTGGGGATAAAAAATTTTCGGATATACTAGAAGAAATATATAATAACCAAAAGAAAAAATCAGAACAAGTATCTTCTTTAATTTCAGAACTAAAACCTTTAGTTCAAGAAATTGGAGATGCTACATTAATAGTTCCTTTAATAAAGGAATATATGGAAATCGGAGTAAAGAATGATGATGCTTTAATTAAAATGGCTACTATTATTCAAAGAGCAGTAAATACTGCTACTGATGATGGTGGGTTTGGAATTACTGATGAAGAAAAAGATGCACTTATGGCCGAGATGGAAAAACTTCAAATAAAAGATAAAGAAAAATAAATGGCAGTTAAACCTACAATTGGATTAAGTTCATTATCATCTTCAAAACAATCATTTGGGGGTCAGTCTAATGTATTCTCAGGTAGGGTTAAATATGCTATGCTTGATGATGAAACTCAACCTAAAGCATTTAAAAAATTTGGGGAATGGTCTTCAATAGGGTGTATATTTTTTGATAAAATAAACCAACCAAACCCAAATCCTCAATTTTCTACAGATAACTTTGCAAGACCTTTATTTCCAAATCAATCTATAATTCCATTAGAAAATGAAATAGTATATATAATGGCATTACCTAATAGTAAAATACAAAGTAATGTAAATAATTTAAGTTATTATTATTTTCAACCTATTAATATATGGAATAGTGTACACCATAATGCAATACCTGATCCAATTCTTTCAGATCTTTTACCTCCTTCTCAACAACAAGATTATGAAGAAACACAAGGAGGAGCTGTTAGAAGAGTAACAGATGGAGGTACTGAAATTGATTTAGGTGATACTTTTAATGAAAAATTAAGTATAAGAAATTTATTACCTTATGAAGGTGATAACTTAATACAAGGTAGATGGGGAAATACTTTTAGATTAGGTTCTACTGTAACAGAAGCTGTAATCCCTAATCCTTGGTCTAGAGAAGGAACTGGTGAAAGTGGTGATCCAATTATTATAATAAAAAACGGACAACATGAAGAAGATACAGATCCTTGGGTACCACAAGTAGAAGATATAAATTTAGATTTATCAAATATATATTTAACTTCAACACAAGCTATTCCAATTGGAGTAGCTAGTAGAAATTATAGTTCTTATTTTCAACCACCTATTGCCCCTGATAAATTTACAGACCCTCAAATTATTTTATCATCTGGAAGATTACTATTTAATGCTTATAGTGATTCAATTTTATTATCATCCCAAGATACAATAAATTTAAATTCAGAAAATAGTTTAAATATAGATACAAAAACTACAATAATAAAATCAGATAAAGTATTATTGGGTGATAAAAATGCAAGAGAATCAATAATATTAGGAGATAAATTTTTAGCTGATTTTCAATCTTTATTATCAACAGTTATGTCTTTATCAGGAGCATTACAAACTCCTATAGGAACTGGAATACCTTTTATAATAAATCCTTTAATACCTGTTCCTGCTGTACAAGTACAAAATGCGGCTCAAAAGATGTTAAATAAGATTCAACAATATAAATCCCAAGTAAGTAAAAGTAAATAATGGGTTTAGAAACAGTCATAGTAAAACAAGTAGTTAATGTAGCAAAAGATACTGCTAAAATACAAGATTCTTTATCTGTTATGGAGGAGAAACTTATAAATGAAACACTTAAAACAGTTGAAAGATCAGGAATAAATCCTCAATTTTTACAATTTGATGTAGTTGCTTTAGCTAGAGGAGAAAATGATATTGGACTTGAAGAGATATTAACCCCAGAAAGTATATGTAGTACTCCTTCACTAACTACGGCTCAAAAAGAAAATACAAGAAAACAAGTTGAATTACTTCAAAATAATATTTCTAAATTAATTGATAATACTAATAAATTAAAAGAAGCACTAATTACAGTTCAAAGACCATTACAAACTTTAGAAGTAACAGCTAATACTTTAAATGTTATAATAACTTCTGTAAAAGTGGGGGTAAAAGTTATTAAAGCTATACCTATCCCAGTAGCTTTTGGTGCTCCTGCTATAGCAATTCCTTTAAATGTAATAACTATTCTTTCGGATGCTTTAGATCAATTAGATAAATTATTAACTATGGGTAAAGGGGTAGTATCTTTAATACCTAAACTAATATCAGGAATAATAGGTTTAATATCCCAAGCTATAATAGCAATGGATAAAACCTTATCAATGGTTCAACCATCTTTAGCAATTTTAGCATTTTTATCAGCTAAAATAGAATTAGGAGATTCTTGCCCTGCTGTTATAGGATCACCTGTTACAGATATTAGTCAATTAGAAATAGATGTAATTGAAAAAACTCTAAATAATGAAATAAGAAAAGATTTATTAGCAGCAGGAGATTCATCTATACCAGAAATTAATATAGCAAATGAAGAAGATTTAATCAAACAATTACAAGCAAATTCTCGAGATCCTTTAATTTACAAGGGATTTGTAATGGTAATTGATTATGATCCTAAAAATAAATTTGCTTTTGACTCTAGAAGAATTATATCAACTAGAAATTTTTCTTTATCAAGAGGAGAAAAGTTTTTTACATCAACCGATAAATTTGCTACTCCTTTAACAGGTAATATAGTATTATATAATGATCCTCAAAATAAAGCTAGATATTCTTTTAGTTCATCAGTACAAGTATTAGTAGAAGAAATGAAATATAATATAGATCAATATGTAGCAGGATTAACTATACAAATAACAGAAAATGATTTAAATATAGTAAGGGGAGATGGTATTGGTGGTATAGCAGGATCAACAGGTGTTTCTATTACTGGTTTAAATTATTCTGGTAGTAGTATTAATAATCCTACAGGTTCTTCCTCAGGAATTATAGCTGATTGGACTATAATTGGTAATGATCCTTCTAATGTAGATAATATTTTAACTCCTACAACTGGTAATGTATCTGGAACCATTACTACTACAATTCCAAATACAAAAGTAGTAATGAGTGCATTTGGTGGAACTGGAACACAAGGATCTTTTACTAATGCTATTTTCAGACTCCAGTTAAATGGTAATCCAATTGCCCGACAAAAAGAAGTATATGCTCAAGAGTTAGAAATTAAAGAATCCCTACCAATATTTCTGCAGTCAACCGGAATTTGGGATTTTGAAATGATAATGGTAGACAGTGTAGGTTACGGAAATCAAGTAGGTTTTGTAGTTTCCGCAATTTAACATTAAATAAGTTTAATAATATAATATTTATAAATAAAATGAAGACGTCAGCCTTAAAATTAATAATAAAAGAAGCAGTAAAAGAAGCAATTCAAGAAGAATTGAAAGAAATTTTATTGGAAGCAGTTAAAACTCCAAGAGTTATAACCCAAGCACCAATAACAGAAAATATTAATGCTCCATCACCTATTATACCTCAATCTCCTACAATGTCTTCACAAGATAAAAGAGATGCATATAAAAATATATTAGGAGATACAGCTGCATCCTTTACAAGTAATAATGCTCAATCCTTTCAACCTCAAGCAGGGATGGATACAGCAAATGGAACATTACCTGCTGGTGAAGTTGATATGAATCAAATATTAGGTTTAATGAATAAATAATAATGGCAAGAATAATACAAAGTAAGTTTCCAATAGACCTTCAACCTAGTAGAGCGGTTGGTTTTGGTTTTCCTTTAAATGGGGATGCTGTCTTTGTACCTACTTATTTTACAAGAGATCAAATAAAAGCTAATATGGTTAATTATTTATTAACTAATAAAGGAGAAAGAGTATTTAGACCTCAATTTGGAGCTGATTTAAGAAATTTATTATTCGAAAATATCTTAGATTCAACCACAGAAGATTTAAAATCTACAATACAGAGCGATATAAATATATTTTTTCCAAATGTAGAAGTAAAAGAAATAAAATTTAATAACCAACCAGACGAAAATACTGTTAACTTTACTTTAATTTACCAAATAGTAAATTTTGGAATAGAAGATAGTATAAACATATTACTACAATAATGGCTAAATTAGAAAGAGACATAAGATATATTGATAGAGATTTTAATACAATTAGAAATTCTCTAATACAATATTCTAAAACATATTTTCCAAACACATTTAATGATTTTACGGATACTTCTACAGGTATGCTATTTATGGAAATGGCAGCCTATGTAGGAGATGTTCTATCTTTTTATTTAGATAATCAGATACAAGAAACATTTATTCAAAAAGCAAGACAAACAGAAAATTTATATGCTTTAGCTTATTCTTTAGGATATGTTCCTAAAGTAACAACTGTAGCATCTGTAAAGTTAGACTTTTACCAACAAGTCCCTGCAAAACAAGTACTTGGAGAATATGTTCCTGATTATGATTATTCACTAATAATACCAGAAAATACTCAAGTTTCATCAAATTTAGACTCAACGCAAAAATTTATAATTGAAGATGTAATTGATTTTTCTGCATCAAGTTCACTAGATCCAACTACATCAACTGTATACCAAATATCAGGAATTAATCCAACATATTTTTTACTTAAAAAAACAAGAAAAGCCATATCTGCTACAGTTACTACACAACAGTTTACATTTAATGCTGCTGTTAAATTTGATACAAGAACAATAAATAATAATAATATTATAGGCGTATTAGACGTGATTGACAGTGATGGTAATACTTGGTATGAAGTTCCTAATTTAGCGCAAGAAAACGTATTTAATTCTATTAGAAACACAAATACTAATGATCCTAATTATGCAATGGATCCTGAAGTACCCTATTTATTAGAATTAAAAACAGTACAAAGAAGATTTGCTACACGTTTTATATCTTCAGGATCATTACAATTACAGTTTGGAGCAGGTAATACTAGATCAACAACAGAACAACTTATACCTAACCCAGATAATGTAGGTTTAGGTTTACCTTTTGAAAAAACAAAACTTACAACTGCTTTTTCCCCTACAAATTTTGTATTTACAAATACTTATGGGATTGCACCTTATAATACAACTCTAACAGTAAGATATTTAACTGGAGGAGGAGCATCTGCAAATGTTGAAGCTGGAACTTTAACAGGAATTGATGATACTAATATTGTATTTGTAAATCCTGATTTATCAAATACTTCTTTAGCAAATACTATTTTTAATTCTGTATCATCAAATAATGAATTAGCAGCTGATGGTGGAATGGATGGAGATACAGTAGAAGAACTTAGACAAAACTCATTAGGTAATTTCCAAAATCAATTAAGAACAGTTACAACACAAGATTATTTAGTTAGATCATTATCAATGCCTGCTAATTTAGGTGTTATAGCAAAAGCACATGCTGAACCCTGTAAAATAGGTGATTACCAAGCAGGAGAATTACCAACAGTATTAGATTTATATGTTTTATCATATAATATAAATAAACAATTAAGAACAGCTTCTAATGTGTTAAAAAGAAATTTACAAACTTATTTATCTGAATATAGAATGATAAATGATTCTATTACTATTAAAGATGCCTATATAGTTAATATTGAAGTATTATTTGATATAATTGTTTTGCCAAATTACAATAATAGTGAAGTAATAACTAAGTGTGTAGATTCAGTAACAAATTTCTTTAATATAGATAAATGGCAAATTAATGAACCTATTTTATTAAAAGATATAAATATACTTTTAGATAAAGTAGAAGGAGTACAAACTGTACAAGATGTAACTATAAATAATCTAGCAGGTGAAGCGTTAGGATATAGTAAATTTTCATATGATATAACAGCTGCAACAATAAAGGGAGTTATTTATCCATCTATAGATCCTATGGTTTTTGAAGTAAAAAATCCAACACAAGATATTAAAGGTAGAGTGGTACCATTATAAAAATAAACTATGGCAATATATAAAATTTTCCCTACAAAAGATACTTCATTATATTCAATTTCATCTAGTATGAATACTGGGTTAGATGAAATCTTAGAAGCATCTACCAATATACAAAATACCTTACCTCAAGTTAGCAGATATTTATTACAATTTTCACAAACAGAAATAAATAATTGGATCACAACTTACATTTCAGGTTCAGGAGTAACAGTACTTAATACAGATATAGGTGGATCTGATTTTCTATATGACCAAACAATGACATCATCTGCTAATTACCCAACACAATCAGATGGTGTAGGATATATAACACCTTCATGGGATTTAATACCATCTTCCTCAACAGGAAATGGAAGAGGACAACATTTTAATGTTCAAACACATGGAACTTACTTTATACCTA
>Ga0209634_1000140_pt1 | contig 55978 bp, 56 predicted proteins | sample LinPmetageLP40_FD_184043 | JGI IMG/M metagenome (GOLD analysis project Ga0209634, IMG submission 184043) | Marine viral communities from the Pacific Ocean - LP-40 (SPAdes) (version 2) | ecosystem: Environmental > Aquatic > Marine > Oceanic | place: Pacific Ocean | collected 2010-08-26
CGGAAATATGGGCAATGCGGACATGCCCTCCCGCCAGCAGGAACTCCGCTGCCTTGCGCCCTCCGGTCAGATTGTCCGAGGTGACCGCCGACAGACCCGATCCGGGGATGGCCCGGTTGAACAACACGACCGGGATGCCCGCCGCAGCGCAACGTTCGGACAACTCGCCCGACAGGTTGATCGATGCCGTGATGATACCGTCGACCTGATAATCCAGCAGTTCGGAAATCACGCGATCGGTGTCGATACCGTGTTTTCCGGTCGTGAAAATCAACAGGTGATAGCCCTGCGCCTGCAACACGGTCGACAGCTTTTCGATGGCGTCCGGATAGAACGGATTGTCCAGATATGCGACGACCAGCCCGATGATACGCGACCGTCCGGTGATAAGGCCACGGGCCAGCGCGTTGGGGCGATAGCCAAGTTCGTCAGCGGCGGACCGCACGCGCGCGGCCATGTCGGGGCTGACCGACGCGCCACTGGTGAAAACGCGGCTGACTGCGGATTGGCTGACCCCGGCTTTCCGGGCCACATCCTGAGAAGTGACTTTGCGCGCCATCAATCCGCCGTCCAGCCACCGTCGACCAGCAGTGACGTCCCGGTGACCATCGCCGAAGCATCGGAGGCGAGGAACAGGACCGCGCCCATGATATCCTCGATCTCGCCGACGCGGGGCAACTTGATCTTGTCGTCGATCCAGGCGCGGCGAACAGGGTCGCTGAACGTGGCTTCGGTCAGGGGCGTCCGGATGAAGGTCGGACAAATCGTGTTTACGCGTATGTTTCGTGGTCCCCATTCGATGGCCATGGCCTTGGTCATGCCCTCGACCCCATGTTTCGTGGCGCAATAGACTGCGCGGTCGACCCCGCCGACATGGCCCATCTGGCTACTGATCTGAAGGATGCTGCCACCGTTCGACATGCCGCGCGCGACTCTCTGGGCCAAAAAATACGCAGCGCGCAGATTCAGGCCGGTGACCAGGTCAAAATCTTCTGGAGTGGTGTCCAGCGCCGGGCTGTGACGGGCGACCCCGGCAGAGTTGCACAGGACGTCGAAAGGGGCCTGCCCGGACAGAAAATCGTCTACCTCTGACAGGTTCGCGACATCGAGCGCAGTGCCTTCGGCGGAAAACCCGGCTTCGTTGATCCGGGCCACAGCGTCGTTCACACCCGCCTGGCCGCGCGCGACGATCACGACATGGGCCCCGGCTTCGGCCAGAGCGGCCGCGCACGCAAGGCCGATCCCGCGAGACCCTCCGGGGACGAAGGCGCGGCGGCCATCCAGGCGAAAGGATGGGGTGCAGGGAAGTGACATCTGACGGCTCCGACACGGGGCAGTGTTATTTGCATAGGTATGCAGACACATCTTGGCTACACGAGGCAAGAGCTTAGCGATGAACCTTTTCGGTTCTTGCCGCATTGATCCAGCTAAAAGCCTAGAAATGGAAGCCATGACCAAAGCCACAGAAATCCTGTCCGCATTGAATGATGCCGCCGAGGGTCGGTCCGAAGTGACATTGGGCCATGTCAATGACCAAATCGGGCATCGTGGCACAGGTGCCCTTCTGGCGATTCCGGCCGCGCTGGAAATCACCCCCATCGGCGGCATCCCTCTCGTACCCTCGACTCTGGCATTCATCGTTGCAATCTTTGCTGTGCAAATTGCATTCGGTCGCGAGGATATGTGGCTGCCAGGGTTCCTGGAGCGGCGGAACATCTCAGCCGAAAAGCTGACGAATGCCGTCGATAAATTGCGCCCCGCCGCCGAATGGTCCGACAGGCATCTTGGAAAACACCTGCATCTGCTGACCGACGAGCCTGCTCCACGCATCGTTGCCGTGGCGATTCTCGTGCTTTGCGCGTTAGTGCCGCCCCTGGAACTGGTGCCTTTCGCATCGTCGATTCCCATGGGAGTGATCGTGCTATTCGGTCTGGCGCTGGTGACGCGGGATGGCCGGGTCATGGCGCTGGCCTGGGCGGCGTCGGCAATCGCGCTGTGGGCCGTGTGGAAACTCTGGCCCTAGGTCAGCTGCCGCATCCGGGCCAGCACGTCGACACCCAGCTGGTGCCAGACGTCCAGAAGGTCGACGCAGACCCAGTTCTCGCGGATCAGATCACCCTCTACGCGCCAGAAATCGAGGCTGCGCATGGTGATTTTCTGACCGGATGGGGCAATTCCCAGCCATCCGTCTCCGGTAACGTGCATCTCCATCCCCGGCCACGCAGTAAAAGCGACGTAATCGCCCTGGGCGAAGAAGTGTCCCCGCTCGATCAGTCCGCGCCGGTCGGGCATGGCATTCAGGAACGGGATCTGGTGGTGGTCGCGAAACCCCCGGATGCCCCGCGCGGTGCCAATGCCGCCGGGGCCGTACCAGGTGCACCTCGGGTGCCATGCGGCGGGCAGGTCCATCGCCGCCTCGCCCTGCGGCGACAGATGCAGCCGGTCCAGCATATCGCCCACAACGCGCAGAGCATGGCTGCCGTTGCCACCGATCCGCAACCCGTCCTGCGTCATCGGGCCGGGCACTCGTCCGCTATGCCCCAGAGGCGGTCCCATCGGCCAGACACCGGCCTGTAACATCAGATCGGGCAGGTCCCAGATCGCCTGAACTTCGACGGCCAAGTTATTAACAATACGGTAAAATTCGTGAAATCGCAGGTGGGCCAGGCGTCCTGTTGGCGGGATACCCAGGAAAGGTGCGGCAAACCCACCCGCATAATGCCCCGCCTGCCCCAGCCACGCCTGTCCGTGACCATCGACCCCTGTCATGGAGATATCGACACGGCGTTCCACGTCCGGCATCGCCGCCCAGAGAGGACCAAGCGCGATATCGACGAATCCTGCGCCTCCGGTCACGTCCCCGAAAGGATGGCACAGATGAACGCTGGCATCTGGTGCGATGCCACTTTCGATCACCTTTGCCATGCAGGCCGCATCACAATCGGACAGGGCCGTCAGGTCCATTGTCTATGCTCCTTGAATATTCATGTGCACCGCACGTGCCTCAGTCGGCGTTGTCACGATACGGCGCACCCTCGCCATAGGGCACGTTTACGCCGCCATATCGACGGACCCGGACGTTGCATTGCTCGGCATGGCCGACGAAGCCTTCCAACATGCACAACCGCGATCCGTATTCCCCGATCAGGGTGGCTGCGGCATCGGTGGTGATCTTCTGATAGCTGTGTGTCTTCAGAAATTTCCCAACCCATAGCCCTCCGGTATAGCGTCCGGCCTTTTTTGTCGGCAGAGTATGGTTCGTACCGATCACCTTGTCGCCATTGGCCACGTTGGTGCGCGCGCCAAGGAACAGCGCGCCATAGCTGTGCATGTTCTCCAGATACCAGTCGTCGCGGTCGGTCATGACCTGCACATGCTCGGACGCGATGTCGTTTGCACAGGTCAGCATCTCGTCATGGTCTTCGCATAGAATGATCTCGCCATAGTCCTGCCAACTGACCCGCGCCGTTTCGGCGGTGGGCAGGATCGTCAGCAGCCGGTCGATTTCGGACAGGGTGTCGTCGGCCAGCTTCTGCGAGGTCGTCAGCAGGACAGCGGGCGAATTGTATCCGTGTTCCGCCTGCCCCAGCAGATCGGTTGCGACCAGTTCTCCGTCCACGGTGTCGTCGGCGATGACCATGGTCTCGGTCGGCCCGGCGAACAGGTCGATGCCGACGCGACCGTAAAGCTGCCGCTTGGCTTCGGCGACATAGGCATTGCCCGGCCCCACCAGCATATCGACCGGGGTGATGGTTTTGGTGCCGATGGCCATGGCACCGACGGCCTGGATGCCGCCCAGAACATAAATCTCGTGCGCCCCACCCAGATGCATCGCCGCAATGACGGCGGCGTTGGGACGCCCGCGGAACGGTGGCGTGCAGGCGACGATGCGCGGCACACCCGCAACGGACGCGGTGGCGACCGACATATGCGCGCTGGCGACCATTGGAAACTTACCGCCGGGAACATAGCATCCGACGGACTGAACGGGGATGTTGCGATGGCCGAGGAGAACGCCGGGCATCGTCTCGACCTCGATATCCTGCATCGAGTCGCGTTGCGCCTGCGCGAAGTTGCGAACTTGTTCCTGCGCAAATCGGATGTCGGCGAGTTCGCGCTGCGACAATTCACCCATGAGGTTTTCGATCTGGTCCAGCGTCAGGCGAAAGCTCTCTGGCGAATAGCTATCGAACATCGCGGATAGATCGCGTACCGCAGCGTCGCCCCGACGTTCGATATCCGCAAGAATCTCTTCGACTTCGGTGCGGACCTTGGCGTCGTCTGCAGCGCGGTCGGTGGCGGATTTCGAGGTCTTGAAATGTTGTGCCATGGCAGCCTCCGGTCCGGACGTCAGGTGTACATGTCACCTCGCGCAAGAGTGAAGCGGTTTTTGCATACGCTTGCAATGCTGCGTTTCAAAGGTCTTCGTTCCAGCGGGTCATCGCAGTAATTGCATACGGCATTCCCGACTGGCCGAGGATGTCGCCCGCAATGACATGAAAATACACCCCGCCAGTGTTCCACCCGTCCATGCCATCCATCTGAAAAAGATGCGCACCGACATACCCCTGCCGCGGTCAGGTTCGCCGGGGGCGCACGCCTCAAGAGGGCAGACGGCTCAGCACATCCTGAACGTTATGTCGGATCAGTTCCAGATCGTCATCGCCCGAAAATCTGTGATCCGCACCCCGCACCAGGGTCAGGCGGATGTCCGGGCCCTCGGCGTGGTCGAGCAGGCGCAGTGCGGTTTCGGTCGACACGGCAGTATCGGCCGTTCCCTGCATCATCCGTACGGGAAACGGCAGGTTCAGCGGGGATCGCAGGACCAGACGGCTGCGGCCTTCTTCGATAAGGCGGTGCGTGATGATGTAGGGATCACCGTAATCTGACGGGACGGCAATGTGCCCGACCTCGGCCAGTTGCAGGCGTTGATCCGCATTGAACGCGGCCCAATAGCCGTCTTCGGTGAAATCAGGGGCGGCTGCGATGGTGACGAGGCCCGCAACCAAGTCGGGATGATCCCGCGCGATCAGAAGGGCGATCCAACCGCCCATGGATGAGCCGACCAGAACCTGCGGCCCGGTGGTGGCCGCGCGGATCACGGCCAACGCATCTTCCGTCCAGTCGCCGATACTGCCGTCGGTAAACGCGCCCTCCGACTGACCGTGGCCCGAATAATCCAGACGAAGAAAGGCACGGCCCTGCTGTCTGGCCCAGACTTCCAGCGCGATGGCCTTGGTGCCTTCCATGTCGGATTTGAAACCCCCAAGGAAGACGACGCCCGGCCCCTGCCCTTGGGTCGCTTGGAAGGCCAGCGTGTTGCCGGCTCGTTCGATGGTCTGCATGGTCGCCTCCGCCGTCGGTCGTCCCCGGCCTAACCGGAACGCCGATCCAGCGCAAACAGGTGACCAATTAGTCACGTGTCTTGACGTGTGACCGTTTGGTCTCGTATTAATCCGCCATGGATTCGATCTTCAAAGCCCTCGCCGACCCGTCGCGCCGCGATTTGCTGGATGCCTTGCGGCAGACCGACGGTCAGACGCTGTCGCAACTGGAGGCGGCGCTGCCCCTGTCACGGTTTGGTGTAGCCAAACATCTGGGTGTTCTTGAAACGGCCGGGCTGGTGACGCGGGTGAAACGCGGACGTTTCACGCATCACTATCTGAACGCCGTGCCCCTGGCCGAAGCACTGGGACGCTGGATCGAGCCCTATCGCGTGGCACCCGCCGTCCAGGGGGTGCTGAACCTGAAAGCTCAAATGGAGGACACCATGGAACGGAGACCCGATTACGTCATGCGGACCTATATCCGCTGTACCCAGGATGCGCTCTGGGACGCGCTGACCGATGCGGACCAGATGGCGAAATACCACTTCCACGCCAGTCATGTCACCCGCGACGGCGCCGCGCTGACCTATGTCGCGCCCGATGGCAACGAAATGCTGATTTGCCGCGAGACCAAGCTGAAGCCCAAGACCCGGATCGAATCGATCTTCGAGCCGCGATGGGCGCCGGACGTTCCCAAATCGCATTTCGTCTGGATTATCGAGCCGGGCGACGGCCAGTGCCGCCTGACGTTGGAGCATTACGACATCCCGCCCGGTGGCGAAGGCTATGCCGATGGTTGGGAACGGATCGCCTCAGGCCTGAAAACGTTCCTCGAAAACGGCAAGGCGACCAAGTTCGCGGCCGCGGAGGCATGACCGAAGTGTAATGGTGGATGACCTGAACGGGGCCGCTGGCGCGCCACTCTCGATACTCTGCATCGCCGACATGAACACGGCTTGAACCCCGCGCGGGACGGCAATTTGTCCGCCTCGATGAACCGGCGCGGCCCCGGTGCGTTATGTGTGATGACAATCGCAGGAGTCATCGCATGAGCCGCAACCAGCAACCCATTCCCGAGCGTCCCAACGCGCCCGGCCCGGCCAAATCGGACAGCTATGGCCCGGTCAAAGTCGAAAAGAAGCCCTTGGAGGAAAAGGGAAAATACGACAAGCCGTCCGATCCCGCGGACGATTTCGTCATCGACGAGGAGCGCGACAAACCAATTCGCGGAAACGAGTCGCCGAAAGATTAATCCGTGTCGGCGACAGCGTTATGCTCGGGGCGTCCTTTGAAGCCCTGCGCCACCACGAACTTCTCGGAACTGTCGGACCGGCTTGCCCCCGGTTTGACGTTCGAGACCTTGGTGAAGCGTTGTTTCAGCAGCTTCTGCATGTCGCCCTCGGCCCCGCCTGCCAGAACCTTGGCGACAAAGGTGCCGCCGGGAGCCAACACGTCGAACGCAAGCTCCGCCGCCGCTTCACAGAGCGCGATGATCCGCAGGTGATCGGTCTGTTTATGACCCGAACTGCTGGCGGCCATATCCGACAAGACGACATCCGCCTCACCGTCCAGCCAGCTTTTGATGGTATCGTCCGCGCCTTCGGCCAGAAAATCCAGGACATGGATCTCGGCACCCGGCACATCGTCCACTTCCTGCAGGTCAAGGCCGATAAGGCGGCCGATTTTCTTCTTGGGATTTTCGCCCAATGAATTGATCCGCGGCACCGCCACCTGCAACCAGCCACCGGGCGCACAGCCCAGATCAATGACCCGCGCACCGGGGATCAGGAATCCGTATCTATCGTCCAACTCCATGATCTTGAACGCCGCGCGACCACGATACCCTTCGGCCCGCGCACGAGCGACATAAGGGTCGTTGAGTTGCCGCTCCAGCCACAGCTTGGACGACATCTTGCGCCCGCGCGCCGTCTTCACCTTGACGGTAAGGTCGCGATAGCCGCGTCCGGAGGCATTGCCCGATGAGACGCCTTTGGTGGGTTTCTTTGCCATGCCATACCCCGTAATGCGCAAAACGCTGGATCGTAAGCCTTCGCGGAAGCCTTTTTGCAGAAGTCTTCAATGAAACCTCTGAAAGTCCGTTCCTGAAGGGCTTAAAGCGGCCCGTCGTCCAGCACCCCGTCGGCCGACATCTGTGCATAGAGCAACCCTTCGCGCAGGCCCCTGTCTGCCACGGAAAGCCGGTCGGTGGGCCAGACCCGTAGCAGCGCCTGAAGGATCGCCGCACCCGACATGATCAGCGAATGCCGGTCTCGTCCGATACGCGGGTCGTTGCGCCGCCCGTCGGGGCCCTGGGCCAGATAGCCCCGGATCACCCGGTCGATCTGGCCGGTCGTCATCCGCAACCCGTCGACCTTGTTGCGATCGTATCGACGCAGGTTCAGATGCGTGGCCGCCACGGTCGTGACCGTGCCGCTGGTGCCGACGATCTGGAAGCCGGGATCGGCGTCGCCCTCGGCATCCGCATAGGGTGAAAATTCAGCCAGACATTCCTCGAAATGCCAGGACATCAGCGCAAAGCGTGCCGCGTCGTCGGTGACATCGCGGAACTGATCCTTGAGCGTGGCAACGCCCAGAGGGATGCTGATCCAGTCGACGACCTTGGCACGGGGGAACGGGTCGTCTGCGCTGCCCTTGAAACCCGCATGCAGGCGCATGATCGCCCGTGAGCGGTCGTGCCGTGGGACACGAGTCAGGTCGATCCAGACCAGTTCGGTGGACCCGCCACCGATATCCACGACAAGCAATTGTTCGGTCTTGGCACTGACCAGCGGGGCGCAGGACACGACGGCCAGTCGCGCCTCCTCCTCCGGCTCGATGATTTCAAGCGGCAGTTCGGTCTCGCGACACACCAGATCGATAAATTCGCTGGCGTTGGTGGCACGGCGACAGGCCTCGGTCGCGACCAGCCGCATCCGCTTGACGTCGTGGGTTTCCAGTTTCCGGCGACAGATTTTCAGTGCGCCGATCGTGCGCGCCATGGACGCGCGGCTCAGACGGCCCGACTGTTCCAGACCGTTGCCCAACTGAACGGACTTGGAGAAACTGTCGACGACATGCAGTTGGTTGCCTTTTGGCTGAGCAATCAGCATCCGGCACGAATTCGTGCCAAGATCCAGCGCGGCGTAAAGCTCTGCCGGGTCGGGGCGGTCGCCGGGCGTCCGCGTGTCTGGTGTCGGCCGCACTACGGGTCCGGACCTGGCGATGCGCTGGGCACCGGCATCAGATCCCGCGCCCTTGGCCGGGTTTTCCGGTGGCATCGCCGCCTCCGCATATATGGTTGCGAGCACCGTAGCCGCCCGATGTCCCATGACACAAGCATTCTTCATCTTGAACTTGAAGTATTCGGGGGTCATCGCCCCTCGTCCCCGGCGGCAAGTTCGCATATCTCATCGGTGTCGCCATCGGGCGGCACCACGTCGAAATCGGGACGGGCGGCGGGGAGCCGGGGCCCTATACACGCCGGAAATCAGCGGAAATCACGAAAACCCAAGGGTGGCACTCATGACGCAGATCACGGTCGTGTATTGGCGGGACATCCCGGCGCAGGTCATCTGCGGAAGCGGCAGGCGCGCGGCCAAGGTGCAATTGTCCGAACGCTTCGAACAGGCCATCGACCGGGCCGCCATGAAATCGGGCGCCTCGGAAACCGACGCCTATCTCGCAGACTGGCGCAAAGTGCCCCATGGGGAAGCAGATGGCGATCATCATGCCGCCGCCGAAGCCCACGCCGCCACGTTGGAAGCCGCCTGGACGCCGGAGCGTCTCAAAACAGTGGCCTTGGCCGGAGGAATCGAAACATGAGCATTCTTGGTTTCCGCAAGGCCCCGGCACCAACCCCGAAGAACGGCGTTCTGGCAGACTTTCTGGACGGTTTTTCCATTGAGGTGATGCCGCGCACCGCCGAAAAGGTCGAGGATTTCGCCGCAATCCTGCCGAAGGGCACCCGCGTCTACATCGCCCACATCGACGGCACCCCCGTCGAGGACATGGTCGCGACCGCCGCGCGGCTGCGTGCTGACGGTATGACCCCGATGCCGCACTTTCCGGCGCGTATCATCAAGGACCGGGCGATGCTGACCGACTGGATCGCCCGATACCGGGGCGAGGCCGATGTCCGGCAGGCCCTTTTGCTGGCCGGGGGCGTAGCGGAACCGGCCGGGGCGTTTGAAAACTCCATGCAGATGATGGAATCGGGTGCGTTCGACGGGTTCGAGCGTCTGCATGTCGCCGGCCACCCCGAAGGCAACCGGGATATCGATATCGACGGCGGGGACAAGAACGTCTCGGATGCGCTTGTCTGGAAACAGAAGTTTTCCGAACGCACAGATGCGAAGATGGCCATCGCCACGCAATTCTGCTTCGAGGCCGCGCCGGTGATCGAATGGGCGAACGGCATCCGGGCGGCTGGCATCGATCTGCCTGTCCATATCGGCCTTGCCGGGCCTGCCAAGTTGCAGACCCTGATCAAGTTCGCCATTGCCTGCGGCGTCGGTCCCAGCTTGCGTGTGTTGCAGAAGCGCGCGATGGACGTGACCAAGCTGCTGCTGCCTTATGAGCCCACCGAAATTGCAACCGATCTGGCGCGCCACAAGGCCGCGAACCCCGACTTCAACATTGCATCGGTCCACATTTTCCCATTGGGCGGGATCAAGACCTCGGCCGATTGGCTCAAGGTTCATGCGAAGGATGAAGAATGACTCGTACCGTACTGGAATCAAAAACAAAGACCGTTGTCATCGGCTTTGATGAACCGTTCTGCGTTATCGGCGAACGCATCAATCCGACGGGCCGAAAGAAGCTGGCGGCCGAATTGGAGATGGACGACTTCTCGACGGTCGAGCGCGATGCGCTGGAACAAGTGGCCTGCGGGGCGATGGTTCTCGACGTCAATTCCGGTGCCGTTTTCACCAACAAGATGGCCGAAGATCCGCGTTATGCCGACAACAACTTCGTCGAACCGACATTGATGAAAGCGCTGATCGAGCGGGTACAGGCTCTGGTCGACGTACCGCTTTGCATCGACAGTTCGGTCCCCGGCGCGCTGGAAAACGGTCTGATGGCCGCCGAAGGTCGTCCCCTGCTGAATTCCGTCACCGGTGAGGAGGAGCGGCTGGAACTGGTTCTGCCGCTGGTCAAGAAATACAACGTGCCCGTGGTCGCGATCTCGAACGACGACACCGGCATTTCCGAAGATCCAGACGTGCGTTTCGCCGTGGCCAAGAAGATCGTCGAACGTGCCGCTGATTTCGGCATTCCGGCGCATGACATCGTGGTCGACCCGCTGGTCATGCCAATCGGCGCGATGGCGACCGCCGGACATCAGGTTTTCACCCTCGTTCGTCGTTTGCGTGACGAACTTGGCGTGAACACCACCTGTGGCGCGTCGAACATCAGCTTCGGTCTGCCCAACCGTCACGGCGTCAATGCGGCCTTCCTGCCGATGGCGATGGCGGCGGGTATGACAAGCGCGATCATGAATCCCATCCGGCATCAGGAGATGGAGGCGATCAACGCAGCCAACCTGTTGATGAACCACGACCCCAACGGTGGCAAATGGATCGGCTTCAGCCGTGTGCTGGATGCCGTGAAGGAGGGAGCCACCTTTGCCGAAGCCGCTCAGGCCGCCGCCGCTGCCGGCGCCAGGTCCGGGGGGCGGCGCGGCGGTCGGCGGCGCGCCTGATGCGATGACGGACCACCACGTCATCTTCATGCCGTCGGGCAAACGGGGCCGCTTTGCCTCCGGCACCCCCGTGCTGACGGCGGCGCGCCAGTTGGGCGTCGATCTGGATTCGGTATGCGGCGGGCGGGGCATATGTTCGAAATGTCAGGTCCAGCCGGGCGAAGGATCGTTTCCGAAGCTGGGTGTCACCGTATCGCCGGGCGCATTATCGGAATTCAACGCGGTCGAGCGCCGATATGATGAGAAGCGCGGACTGAAACCCGGTCGTCGCCTGGGCTGCCAGGCGACGGTGCAGGGCGACGTGGTGATCGACGTGCCGCCGGAAAGCCAGGTCCACCGACAGATCGTGCGCAAGGCCGCCAGCGACAAAGCGATCGTCATGGACCCGGCCACGCGGCTGCATTTCGTCACCGTTGAAGAACCAGACATGGACGCTCCGTCGGGCGATCTGGAACGGCTGCGCGATGCATTGAACTCGCAATGGGGGCTGAACGGCTTGGAGATCGCCCTGCCCCTTCTGCGTCAGGTTCAGCCGGTTCTGAGATCTGGCAACTGGCAGGTTACTGTGGCCGTCAACCATGACGAGAACCGGATCACTGCGCTGTTTCCCGGCTTGCGGGAAACACCCCTGCTGGGGCTGGCCATCGACCTCGGTTCGACAACGATTGCCGCGCATCTGTGCGATTTGTCGACCGGCGAGGTCCGCGCGTCGGGCGGCATGATGAACCCGCAGATCCGGTTCGGCGAAGACCTGATGAGCCGGGTCAGCTATTCCATGATGAACCCCGGTGGTGACCTCGAGATGACCGCCGCAGTCCGTCAGGCGCTGGATGCGTTGACCGTCGAACTGGCGACCGAAGCCGGTGTTCCCTCCGGCGATATCGTCGAGGCGGTGATCGTCTGCAACCCGGTCATGCACCACCTTCTGCTGGGCGTGGACCCTATGGAATTGGGCCAGTCGCCCTTCGCGCTGGCCACGTCTGACGCGTTGCGACTGGCGGCTACGGACATAGGTCTGACCTCGACTGCCGATGGCGCGCGCGTCTATATCCTGCCTTGCATCGCGGGCCATGTCGGGGCGGATGCGGCCGCCGTCGCCCTGGCCGAAGCGCCCGATCAGGCCGACCCGCTGACCCTGATCGTCGACGTCGGCACCAATGCCGAAATCATTCTGGGCAACCGCGAGCGACTGCTGGCCTGTTCCTCGCCCACCGGGCCTGCGTTCGAAGGGGCACAGATCAGCGCCGGGCAACGCGCGGCGCCGGGTGCCATCGAGCGTGTGCAGATCGACCCCGTCACCAAGGAGCCGCGCTTTCGCGTGATCGGCAGCGAGTTGTGGTCCGACGAGGACGGCTTTGACGAGGCGACCAAGGCCAGCGGTATCACGGGCATCTGCGGGTCGGGCATCATCGAGGCAGTGGCCGAAATGCGGATGGCGGGCATCGTCGATGCCAAGGGCCTGATCGGCTCGCCCGCGCAGGTCGGGTCGTCGCGTCTGGAACTGGACGGACGCACGCATTCCTATCTGCTGTGGGAAGGCGACGACCGCCGCATTCAGGTCACGCAGAACGATATCCGTGCAATCCAGCTGGCGAAATCGGCGCTCTATGCCGGGGCGCGCCTGCTGATGGATGAAGCCGGTGTGGATACGGTCGACAAGATCACGCTGGCCGGGGCCTTCGGGGCGCATATCTCGCCCAAGCACGCAATGGTTCTGGGCATGATCCCCGACGCCGATCTGACCGCCGTGACCAGCGCCGGCAACGCCGCCGGGCACGGGGCGCGCATCGCGCTGTGCAATCGCGCGGCCCGCGCGCACATCGAGGGTCTGGTACGGCGCATCGAAAAGATCGAGACCGCCGTGGCTCCGCGTTTTCAGGAACACTTCGTGGCCGCCAACGCGATCCCCCATGCGACGGCCCCGTTCCCGCATCTGATGGCGGAACTGACCCTGCCGGACGTCAGCTGGAACACCGCGTCGGAGGGGCGCAGGCATCGCCGCTAGGTCTGTCCTTGCTCTGAAACATTCCGGCGGCGAATTCGCGAATGGGCTGGACCCGACATTCTAAAGTCGGATGACCTGCCCACCCGCCGCCGTCGCATCCGCCTTGTCGTGGGTCACCAGCAGCGCGGGGATGCCGACCGCGCGGATACGGTCAAATACCAGTTTGCGTATCTGGTCGCGCAGGCCGTCGTCCAGTTTCGAAAACGGCTCGTCCAGCAACAGGGCGCAGGGCTTCGACAGCAATGTCCGCATTAATGCCACGCGCGCCGCCTGTCCGCCCGACAGGGTGGCCGGATCGCGGGGGCCGTAACCCTGCAACCCGATCTCCGCCAGGGCAGCGGTGACGGTATCGCGCCGGGCCTTGCGGGTGCCGCCACGCGGTAATCCGAAAGCAAGGTTCGCGGCGACGTCAAGATGCGGAAACAACAGCGGGTCCTGATAGAGGATGCCGATATGCCGGGCTTCGGGCGGCATGTCAGTCAGATCGCGACCATCCAGCAGGACATGCCCCGTGGCTCGGAATGCGGGGGCAAGATCGCCCATTATGGCACTGAGCAGCGTGGACTTGCCCGACCCGGATGGTCCCATCAGGGTGAGTACATCGCCCGGCCGCACATGCGCATCGACCGCCAGAAGCGGCAGACCGTTCCGGCAGATCTCAATGTTTTGGATCGTCAGACCGTCGGTCATCGGTGCAGTCCCCGGCGATGTCGAAAGACGATCGCAGGAACGGTCAGTGCCATCGCGAAGGGCAGCAAGGCCGCCAACGCCTGCCCCAGACCCCAGACGCCGATCGCGCGGCGGTCGCCGCCCGACGACAGGGCCACTGCCTCGGTCACCAATGTCGTCACCCGGCCCCCGCCCAGAAGCAGCGTGGCAAGATACTGTCCGACGGACACCGCCACGCCAACCGCCAGGGCAGTCAGCACAGGACCGGTCAACATCGGCAGGCGCAGACGCCAGAGCGTGCGGTTCGGGCTGGCCCCCAGCCCCGCTCCGACGCGGGCCAGTCGGGCGTCCCACGCGCGGAACGGTCCGGACAGCGACAGGAATACATAGGGCAGCACAAAGACAACATGCCCCGCCAGCACCAGCCAGACGGAGGGCCCGAACCCCAAGGTCAGCGGCAGAAGCTGCAAGCCGGGCAAGAAGGCGACCTGTGGGATCAGCAGCGGCAGATACAGTAGCCAGAGCGCACGTTGACCCAGCGTCAGGCCAAAGCGATGTTCGGCCTCCAGACAGCCGACCACGAGGGTCAGGGAGATTATCGTCGCGGCCCCGGCCAGCGCCAGCGTATCGAATGCCGTGCGCGCCATGTCCGGTCCGAACCGCGACCAGCTGCGCAGCGTCAGCGCCTCGGGCAGCAAGTCGGGATAGGCCCACCGCGCCGCGACAGACCACATCGCCAGCGCCGCGAGACCGGCCAGCACCATGGCGGCGGACCCGGTGGCCAGCGTCAACCCGCACCCCCGCGCCAGCCGCTCCGGCGCACCGCGCCCCGACCAGACCCAGGCGCGGCCGATCTGTGCCATCAGACGTTCCGCGACCAGCCATACGGCCAATACGACCAGCGTCGCCGCGAACAGGATCAACCCACCCGCCGCCGCGACCGCGCGAGCCGACAGGTCGGGGTCCATCATCCAGCGGGTCACCTGCACCGACAGTGTCGTCGGCGTCGTCGGCCCCAGGATCACGGCCACATCAACGTTGGTCATACCGAAAACCAGCACGACCAGAACCGGCAGGCGCATCTGGGCATAGACATCGGGAAAGACCGCTTTCATCCATGCCGATACCCGCCCCTGCCCCAACGACCGCGCCACGGCGAGGCGCGGGCCGGCGGACACCTGCGTCAGGGCGGCGAGCATCATCAGCAGCAGAAACGGCATCTCTTTCGCGATCAGCCCGGCGGTCAGGGACAGACCCCAGGGGTCGTTCAGGATCAGCAGGTCAGGCGCGGCTTCCCAGCCCATCACGTTTGCCGGTATTCGCAGGATCCAGCCCGATGGCGACACAAGAAACGCCAGCCCGAGCGCCGCCGCCGCATGCGGCACGGCGAGAAGCGGCGACAACATCCGCTCCAGCCAGACGAAGACGCGCGTACCATGCCAGCCTGCCGTGATCAGCGCCGCCACCGACAGCGCGCCCAGCGTGGACAATACGCCTGATGTTACCGAGACGGTCAGAGCTCGCGGCAGGCCCGGCCAGGTCAGCGCCATTGTCATCGGGCGATCCGCCCCTGGCACCAGATAACCGAAGGCGGGCAGGATTGTCCCGATCAGGCCGAATAGCACCGGTCCCGCCAGCACGAGTGCCGTCAGAAGGGGCAGCGGGCGCAGCACCTGGGGCAGTTACTCCGCGACACCATAGCGGGCGACCCAATCGTCGGCCAGCCGAGTGGCCCAGCTTGGATGCGGTTCCGGCAGGGCCTGGCCGAGTTCTGCAGGCGAAAGGGTGGCGATGCCAAGGTCGAGCGCTTCGAAAGCGGCCCGATCGGCCTCGGATAACCTGTCCATATCGAGGACCGTGCCATAGCCCAGAATGCCTGGCGTCTGCGCCCGCAGTTGCGCCTCGGGCGACAGCAGGATGTTGGCCACGACCATCGCGCCTTCCTTGGAGGAGGAATTGAAAGGGATCGCCACGAAACTGGCATTACCCAGCGTGCCACCGTCCAGAACATAGGTTCGAACCGTTTCCGGCAGATCGAAGTTGGCGATGGCGGTCGTTGCCTCACCGGGCGAGAAGCTGAAGGCGATGTCGGTTTCGCCGTCGTTGATCAGCTGCAACTGGCGCGGACCCGTTTCGGGATAGGCGCGCCCCTGACGCCACAGATACGGCGTCAGCTGGTCCAGATAGTCCCAAAGGATCGCGGTCACATCTTCGTAGTCCTCATCCACCGGATTTTGCAGCACGGCGGGGTCCGGCACCAGTTCGATCAGCATCTGTTTCAGGAACGTCGTTCCCAGAAAATCGGGCGGCTGCGGATAGGTGAAGCGGCCCGGATTTTCCTGTGCCCACTGCAGCAGCCGGGCGGCATTTTTTGGCGGCTCAGGCACGCGGGCACTGTCGTAAACGAACACGAGTTGGGCCATTGCCCAGGGGCTCTCGTAGCCTTCGGTCGGGACTGTGAAGTCACTGGTGACAGTCTTGCCGTCCACATCGACGTATTGCCAATTCGGCAATTGCTCGGCGAAAGGGCCGAACAGCAGACCAACGGATTTCATCGAGGCGAAATTCGCCCCGTTGATCCAGATCAGATCGACCGATCCGCCGGTTTCACGCCCGGCCTGCAATTCGGTCAGAACGGTACCGACGGCATCGGCGGTGTCGGACAGTTTGACATGTTCAAGCCTGACACCCTGTTGCTCCGCCCGCTCGCCGATCCAGGCGATGAAATCGTTCGTCGCGGTCGATCCGCCCCAGGCGTGCCAATAGACGGTCTGTCCCTGCGCAGCCTGCGAAACCGCGTCCCAGTCCGACACGTCCGGGTTGGCCATGGCAGCCGGAGAGGCGAATGCCAGTGCAGCGATCAGCGGGGCCGTCAGAAAAGTCGGAAAACGCATGGCAATCTCTCATTTCAGCAAGTTTCGTGCATTGATGACGCGGGCTACGGCGGTGAGCAAGCAAAGTGAACCAAAGACCCAGGCCATAGGAATGAAGTACTGCGGCAGAAGGCATAGCAGAACGAGGAAAGCAATCGTCTCGGTTCCTTCCAGCAGTCCCGCAGAATAATAGAGCGATTTGACGCCCTGGGCTGACGTCGACAGCCCGCGCTTTTTTGCGACTATAGCGTAGCCGAGAAAGCTGCTTCCGTTCACGTAAAACGTCAGAATCAGGAATGCAGCGGATAGCGCATTCGCCGGATCGAGCACTGCGAATGCAAAGGGCACAGCACCGTAGAAAACGAAATCGCACCAGATGTCGAGGTAGCCGCCGAAGTCCGTCGTTTGTGTGGCACGTGCAACCGCACCGTCCAGCCCATCCAGCAGTCGCGACGCCAGCAAGGGCAGCAAGGCCCAGCCCGGCGCGCCCGCAGCAATCACGGCGGCGCTGACAAGGCCCAGGGATAGACCGGTCAGCGTAACGCCATCCGCCGTCCAGCCCGCCCGTGCCAGTGTCCGACCCAGCCGGTTCAGAGGCGGATTGATGAGGGGTCTGGCAAATCGGTCGAGCATCGGGCCTCTGGCAGACAAATCCAATGCATTCACTTGCATCGCCGACTGGGGCGGACAAGGCAAAAGACCGTGAGGATCAAAGCGCTTTCGCGTCAGGATTGCAAGGTCAGGCGCGTCAGCGCCATGCCCGACAGCAGTGCCATAACGGCCGCACAGGCCAGTGACAGCGCCAGTCCGCCCGCCTGATACGTCAGCCCCGACAGTACCGTGCCGATCAGCCGTCCGCCCGCGTTCGCCATGTAATAGAACCCCACGTCCATCGTGACCCGCTTGTCTCCGGCGAAGTCCAGGATCAGGAAAGAATGCATCGCAGAGTTCACGGCAAAGACCGCGCCAAACAGCACAAGTCCGGCCAGCACCGGCCAGACTGCGTTCGGAGCCGCGACCACCAGTGCGGCCAATGCACCCGTCGCGACGGCCAGCGCACCGACCCAGAACAGGGCGCGACGTGCCGACCCTGCCCCCAGACGCGGGGCCGTAGCCTGCATCGCACCGTAGAATATGATCCAGAAGGCCATGAAGCCGCCGGTCAGGAAGAACGCCTCCTCGGGGCCGCGATCTTGCGCCAGCGCGACGGTCAGCCAGATCGGCAGGGCGACGACGAACCAGACGTCGCGCGCACCGAACAGGAACAGGCGCGCCAGCGACAGCCAGTTGATGCGGCTGTCGGTACTGAACACATGGGTGAATTTCGCACCTTTGTCGCGCACCGTCAGCCCGCCCGGAAGGAAGGTCACGATAGCCACCAGCACGACTGTCAGACTGCCCGCCAGAGTCCAGAGTGCGGGGATGAACCCGACTCCGCCCAGCAGTGCCGCGCCCAGAAAGAAGCCCAAGCCCTTGACCGCGTTCTTCGACCCGGTCAGCGCCGCGACCCAAGCATAGAGCCCCTGCCCCGGCGGTGCGAGCAGCTTGACCGCCGATTTCGACGCCGTCTTGGTCAGATCCTTGGCCACCCCCGACGCGCCCTGCACCAGCATCACGAAAACGACCGACGTGGCCATGGCCCAGCCCGCATCAAGTTGCGTCAAGGCCGCCAGCGCCACGATCTGCAACGCCAGTCCGGCAAGCAGAGTCGAAGCCAGACCGAAACGTGCCGCCAGCCAGCCCGCCGTTAGATTGGTGACGATGCCCGCGACTTCATACAATACGAACAGCCACGCCAGCGTCAGCGGCGAAAACCCCAGACGGTGGAAGTGCAGCAGCACCAGCATCCGCAACGCGCCATCGGTCAGCATAAACGCCCAATAGGCCGCCGTGACTGCCGCGTAGCCGCGAAGGGACGTCACGCGGCCATCATCCGTGCAATGTCGCACAGGCGGACGGCATAACCGAATTCATTGTCATACCACGCATAAATTTTCAGATGCGTGCCCTGCACCACCACCGTCGATGGCCCGTCGATCACCACGGAGCGTCGGTCGTTCAGGTAATCGGAACTGACCAGGGGACGGTCCTCCACCCCCAGAATACCTGCCATGGACCCGGCTTCGGCTGCGCGGAAGGCATCGTTTACCTCCTCCGCCGTGACATTCCGTGCCATCTCGAAGGCACAGTCGGTCAGCGAAGCGTTCAGGAGCGGCACGCGGACCGCATGGCCCATCAGGCGGCCTTCCAGATCGGGGAAGATATCCATGATCGCTTTGGCCGATCCGGTCGTCGTCGGCACCAGATTGGTCAAGGCCGAACGGGCGCGGCGCGGATCCTTGTGAACACGGTCGACCATCGTCTGCGTATTGGTCACGTCGTGGATGGTCGTGAAGCTGCCGTGTCTGATGCCAAAGGCATCGCGCAGGACGGCCACAATCGGCGCGAGGCAGTTGGTGGTGCAACTGGCCCCCGTCACAAGCCGCTGCGACCCGTCGTAGCGGTCGTGATTTACCCCGTAAATAAGGTTCAGCGCGCCATCGCCCTTGACCGGGGCAGATACCAGGACGCTTGCGATCCCGGCGTCCCAATAGGGCTGGATCGTGGCTTCGGTCTTGAAGGTGCCGGTGCAGTCGATGACCATATCGACACCGTTCAGCGGAAGATCCGCAATCGTGCGGCGGTTGGTGAATGGGATGCGGTCATTGCCCAGAACCAGCATGTCACCCTGCGCGTGACATGCGCGCGACCAGCGTCCGTGAACGCTGTCGAATTCCATGAGCAGGGCGTGTTGCTCGGCATCGCCACCCGCGTCGTTAACGCCGACGATCTCGATCTGTCCCGGCTGGTCCAGCAATTCGCGCAGGGCGAGCTTTCCGATACGACCGAGACCGTTCAGGATTGCTTTCATTAGTTATCTCCGGCGGCAATGTGGGTCGGATAGGCGACTTGCATGACAATTTGGTGACAGTCACGATGCCGTCACGCTTTTCTTGCTGAAAATCCCGGTATAAGACGCGACGCACGGGGGTGTGGCCGAGCGGTCGAAGGCACCGGTCTTGAAAACCGGCAGGCGCGAGAGTGTCTCGTGGGTTCGAATCCCACCGCCCCCGCCATCGACCCCTTTCTCTCTGAGGTGTCCTCTGTTTCACCGCAATTTCTGCCGTCTTTCCGCGGGTTAGCGCTATGCCCGCTGAGGGTGCTGTCAGAACAAATCGACTTGAGGCGGGCAGGTCGGTTTCATAGCCTTTGCTCATGACAAAACCTGACCCGTTCAAGTATTTTCACAGCTGCCCTGAAGTCATTCGCCCGGCGGTGATGATGTACGTCCGCTTTCCATTTTCGTTTCGAAACGTCGAAGATCTATTGCACCAGCGTGGCATCGACATCAGTCACGAAACGGTGCGGTATTGGTGGAATCGTTTTGGCACGATGCTGTCCTTGCAGAGACTGGTTCGAATCCGTCTGACAGCACCACCTATATCACAACATACTGATTTTAATATATAATGGCGCACCCGAGAGGATTCGAACCTCTGGCCTCCGCCTTCGGAGGGCGGCGCTCTATCCAGCTGAGCTACGGGTGCGTATCTTGATTCAGCTGCTTATACGATGCTTACGCGAGATATATCAGGGTTCCAACCATCTCATCGCTGTCAGTATAAGCAGTCAATTCTTGACCAAGTTTCCTCATTTCCATTCAAAACTGCCCCTTTACCTATCCTTCAAAGCGGTAACGCTATATCCAGCCAAGCTATGGGACCCTGCGCGGCAGGGGATAGCTGCGAACCCCGACCTCTGCAAGTCACTTCGCATGGTGCTTTTTCACCTGCGCCAGCACCGACTTTGCGGCGCGCAGGCCTGGTGCCTCGCCACCCCGGCCCAACCGCCGCATCGTCAGCTTCAGTGCCTCGGCCTGCCGCATTCGCTGGGACGGAACCGACATCAGCCGCGCGAAGGCCGCGCCGACAGGGCCGGGCAGACAAGCGGGGCCAAGAAATTCCGGCACGGCCTTTTGTCCGGCGACCAGATTGACCAGCGTGACGGTATCGATCTTCATCATCCGGCTGATGATCTGCCAACTGAGCCAGCTCATATCGTAGGCAATGACCATCGGTGTGCCCGAGGCCGCCAATTCCAGGCTTACCGTGCCCGAGGCCGCCAGAGCCGCCGTCGCCGCACCGAAGGCCGTGCGTTTCTCCGCCGCGTCGGTCACCACCAGAGGATTGCCCGGCCAGAGCCGGGTCAGGTCGCGCACCATGTCGGCCAAGTGCGGCACGGTTGGTACGACCACGCGGGCGTCCTTCGGCAATTGCTCCAGGGCGCGACCGAAGACCGGCGCCAGCCGCGAAACCTCGCCCCGCCGTGACCCCGGCAGGACAAGGGCGATGCGGTCACCATGGGCCGCCTTGAATAATGCGATTTCCGCATCGGTTGCCTGCGGCTCGGACACGACCGGGTGGCCGACGAAATCGCAGGTCATCCCGGCGGCTTCCATGAGGGGCGGCTCGAACGGCAACAAGGCCAACACATGGTCGATCGAACGCGCCATTTTTGCCGCCCGCCCTTTGCGCCATGCCCAGACAGACGGAGCGACATAGTGGATCGTCCTGAGCGTCGGAGTGGCGGCCCGGGCACGGGACGCGACCCGCAGGCAGAAATCAGGGCTATCGATGGTCACGAGGGCATCCGGCTGCATCTCGGTAATTGCGTCAGCCGCCTGATCTCGTCGGCGAAACAGGTCGGGCAGACGGGGCAGCACTTCGGACAGGCCCATGACCGACAGAACCTCCATCGGGAACAGGCTTTGCAAGCCTTCGGCAATCATTTCCGGACCGCCGATGCCCGCGATCCCGATCTCCGGCTCCAGCATACGCAGGCCACGCATCAGCGCAGCACCCAATCGGTCGCCCGACGGCTCCCCGGCGATCAGAAACAGCCGCGTCACTGGGTCCACGTCGTCAGAAACAGCCCGGTCCTGGTCAGGCGATGCGTCATTTCCTGTGCGTCCAGAACCAGAATGTCGTCCTGCACCACCGCGATACCTGACAGACCCGCAGCTGCAGCTCCGGTCACCGTATCCGGGCCTATGGTCGCCATATCGACACGGCGGTCCTGGCGGGCCTTTGCCGCTTTGAACAAAACGCCGCCAACAGGTCCATCGAAATGCCTCAGGCTGGCCAGCATCCAGTCGGTTCCCGGCATCGCCTCAATGGACAGCACCTGCCCCCCCGCGACGACACAGCCCTGCCCGACGTCCAGCGGGTCAAGGGCAGCGTGAACCTGCATGGCGCGCGCTATATCCTTCCTGTCACGATCCGAAGGGGTGCCCTGCACAGGAACAACCAGAAGCGACGGCAACACGTCCTGCGCGGCAATGACGTGTAGCCCCGCCTCCTCGAATATCTCCAGTACGACCCGCAATGCCGAGTCGTCACCTGCCTGCAAAGCCTGCATCATGCGTGGAACCAGCGGCAATGTTGCCGCATCGATAGCCGATGGGTCCAACCGGGGACGTGCGATCCGGCCAGCAAAACAAACCTCGGTCACGCCATTCGCCTGCAACGCGGCGATGAAACTGCCCAGGCGTTCGACGCGGAACGGTTGCGACGACACATCGTCCGGTGCAAATCCGTCGAGATGATGACAAATGGCATCGGGTCTTGCGCAGGCCAGTAACTGCGGCAGCGCCCCCTGCCCTGCAATCAGTGCCAGCGTCACTTTGGAACCAGAAAGCTGCGATCCGAAGCGCCGGTGATGAAATCGACCATGCGCCGGACGTAATCGCTATCGGTTTCGTCGCCAAGACGGCGAGCACGTTCCAGAAATGTGCCCTCTCCCTGTTTCAGGGTCAGCAGCGCGACTCGCAATGCCTGTATGTCCGCGCGGTCAACGCCCCTGCGCTTCAATCCGACGAGATTGAGTCCGTCCAGCTCGGCCCGCGGGCCGGTCACGAGGCCATAGGGAACCACGTCGTTCGTCACCATCGACAGTGCACCGATGATTGCGCCCTGCCCGATGCGCACCCATTGATGAATACCCGACAGCCCACCGATGATGACGTCGTCCTCGATTTGGCAATGGCCCGCCACGGCAGTCTGGTTCACAACGATCACACGATTTCCGATACGACAGTCGTGCGCGATGTGGCATCCGGCCATGAACAGGCCGTCGTCGCCGACCACAGTCTCGCCGCCGCCCTGTGCAGTGCCGGTATTCATCGTCACATGTTCGCGGATGCGATTGCGCGCGCCGACGATCAGTCGCGTCTTTTCGCCGCCAAACTTCAGATCCTGCGGCACTTCACCGATGGACGCGAAGGGGAAGATAACCGTGCCGTCACCGATCTCGGTCTGCCCCGTGACGACGGCGTGGCTGCGAACGTCGACGCCCGTGGCCAGAACGACTTCGGGACCAATTAAGGTAAATGCGCCGACCGAGACGCCCGCGCCGATCTCCGCGCCGTCTTCGATCACGGCTGACGGGTGGATCCTGGCCGTCGGATCAATGCTCACTTCGGCAGATCCATCATTGCGGTGAAATCGGCCTCAGCCGCCATTTCGCCGTTCACCGTCGCTTCGCCGTGGAAACGCCAGACCTTGGCGCCGGGCTTGCCGCGGGTGACATCGACTTTCAGTTCGAGCACGTCGCCGGGGATGACCTTGCGACGGAACTTGCAGCCATCGATCGCCATGAAATAGACGAGGAATTCCTTATCCGCCAAATCGTTGGACACACCCACCATGACTGCCGCCGTCTGCGCCATCGCCTCGATAATGGTGACGCCCGGCATGATCGGAGCGCCTGGAAAATGGCCCTGAAAGTGCGGTTCGTTGAAAGTCACGTTCTTGATGCCGCATGCCGAAGTATTGGCGACGATATCGCGCACCTTGTCGATCAGCAAAAAGGGATAGCGATGCGGAATGATCCGCTGGATCAGGTGAATATCGGCTTCGGTGGTCATGCGCGGCCCCTTCGTGTTGCGATCGGCAGTTAACGTGCGGCGGGCGGTCGGGGCAAGCGTGGGCTATTTGCCGGGGGCAGCGCCGGGGGTAGGACGGGGTTCGGGTATGGTCCGATCCAGAAGCCCGCTGCCGTCCCCCAGCATCGCGTCGATCCGAGTTTGCGCCAGCGCGGTAATATCGACCTGATCGGCGGACGCGATGACAATCCGCCGGTCCAGAATCACCAGGGCGCCGGTTTCGCGGGCCAGATCCACCAGAACCGGGTTGGCACGCTCGAAGAATATCTGCTGTGCGCGCTCGGTCTGTTGTGTAATGGCGCGGGCCTTTGCGTCCTGCGCCTGTCGGATCCCGGTAACGCGGCTGTCGAAGTCGTCCGCAAGGGTGCGGAAAGCAACGACGTCCATTTCGTCGCGTCTTATGGTCAGAGCGCGTTCCTCGGCCTCCAACTCGGCCTCGATACGGCGGTTCTCGGCTGCCAGTTCGGTCGAGGCCGTCTCGATATCGCGGGCAACCCGCCGTCCGAACAAGCTGTTGCTGAACAATGTATCACGGTCCAGAACCACAACCGCCGATTGCGGCACGCCCACGGCCTGTGGTGGGTCGACCGCCTGCTGCGCCGACCCCGAGCCCGTAGCGCAAGCGACAATGGTCGCCAGCAACAGCCCGGCACGCCGCATCAGAACCGCGTCTGGATCGTCAGGTCGAACGTCTGCTCCCGGTCAAACGACCGCTTGTTGATCGCGCGGGTAAAGTTGAAGCGCAGCGGACCGATCGCCGTGTCCCAGAGAATACCCACACCGACAGCCGAATTGAGATAAAAGTCGTCATCCACATTCGAGCCAGCAGGAATGTCGTCCAGCCCCCAGACCGACGCCATATCGAGGAACGTAGCACCCGTTATTCCATATTCCTCCGGAATGAACCCAAGGGGAAACTGCGCCTCGAACCTTGCAGCGACGAAATAATTGCCGCCCAGCGTCGCATCGTCGAAGTTCAGGTCGCGCGGACCGATGCCGCCCGACTCGAAGCCGCGAATGATCGACTGATTGTTGAAGAACCGGTTCGAGCTGCGCGAGATGCCATCGCCAAGCGACGTCAGAACGCCGCCTTCGAAGGTGCCGTTCAGGGTCACTTCGTCGTTGCGAACGGTGCGCTGGGCCGACGCCAGAAACGTCGTTTTGATAAATTCCTCGTCTCCGCCAACGCCCGCGAACTGCTGACCGAAGCGCAGGCGAACACCGCGCGTCGGGTCCAGACCGGTATTGATCGTGCTGTAGGTATAGTTATAGCCGACCGAAGAAGTGATCGCCTCGCCGACGTCGGCCAACAGAACAGGCGACAACGTGGTCCCGGACCGTTCGGTCAGTTTATCGGTAGCAAAGCTGTAGTAGGTGTTCAGGCGGCTGAATTCGCCGACAGGAAACTCCAGCCCGGTGCGGAAGCCGGCACTGCGCGAGTCGAAGGTCCGCGAATCCTGCGAGCTTTCGCTGTAGAAGATCGAGAACGACAGCGCCAGATCGCGGTTCAGGAAAAACGGCTCCACGAACGTGAGGTTCGAAGCTGAATTTTCCGAGCCGGTGTCGATCGAAAAACTCAGGATCTGGCCGCGCCCCAGAAAGTTCGTCTCCGAGAAGTTGAACGATACGCCGACGCCGCTTTCGACGGAGTAATTCGCACCGAACCCCAGCGATCCAGTGGGCTGCTCCTCGACGTTGACGTCGACGATGACGGACTCTGGCGTCGTGCCTTCACGCGCCTCCACGTCGGCCTGACTGAAATACCCCAGGGCGCGAATGCGTTCGGCCGAGGCGCGAATTTCGCGTGGGTTGAAGGGATCGCCTTCGACGGTATCGAACTGGCGGCGGATGACCCGGTCCAGCGTCGTGGCATTGCCTTCGATGTCGATCCGCTCGACGAACAGACGCTCGCCGCGTTCCAGAACGAAATCGACATCCAGCGTCCGGGCGGCATCGTTGCGCGTGATCTGGGGCGTGGCCCGCACGAAGGTCAGGCCCTGCCGCGTAGCCAGAAGCTCCAGCCGCTGAATCTGCCGCTCGATTGACTGCGGATTGAAGATATCGCCGGGCTTTACCCGGACTTCGGCCTGATATTCTGGCACATTGATATCGGGAAGGGTCGATACGGCGTTGACCTGACCGAAGCGGAATTGCTGCCCCTCCTGAATGCGGAACGTCAGGAAATAGGCGTCGCGGCTGGGCGCAAGTTCGGGCGTGGCAGACAGGACCTGAACATCAGCATATCCGCGCGACAGATAGAAGTCGCGCAGGAGTTGCGTGTCCAGCGCGACCCGGTCGGCGATGAAGGTGTCCGAACCGATGAAAGTGCGGAACAGACCGGCCTGCTTGGTTTCCAGGATGCGGCGCAGGCGGCGGTCGGAAAAGGCGCGGTTACCGACAAAGCTCAAACGCTCCACTTCGGATACGCGGCCTTCGGCGATTTCGAAAACCAGATCGACGCGATTATCGCTGCGGCGGATGATCTTGGGCTGCACCGTGGCGGACAACCGTCCCTCGATCGCGTAAGCTTCGCTGATTGCGGCGGCATCGCGTTCGGCCTGTGCCGGTGAATAGACGCGACGCACCTGACTTCCGATCAGCGTCTCGATCTGTTCGTCCTTGATGCGATTGTTGCCTTCGATGGAAATGCGGTTGACCGTCGGATACTCGTTCACGATCACCAGCAGCTTGGACCCCTGCGGCACGATTTCGACCGTCTCGAACAGACCCGACGCCTGAAGCCGCTGAAAGCCATCGTTCAATTGGCCCGCGGAAATCGGCTGCCCCGGTGTCACGCCCAGTGTGGACAGGACCGACGCGGTTTCGATGCGGGTGTTGCCCTGTACTTCGAAAGTCTGGAACTGGAAGGTCTGCGCTTGTGCCGCTCCGGCCATCAGGACTGCGCCAAGCAGGGCCACCAGCGTCAGCCGCAAGCCGTAAATCCAGGCTGTGAGGATGGAGGTTGCCCTCCGACCGACGCCATTCTGCGCCTTGCCGTGCTCGATCATGTCTTTACCGCCCCGTTACGACATTCTTTGGAATGTCACTACCGAACGGTGGATTGCATGTCAAAGCGACAAAGCCCCGGATGGGGCCTTGGTTACATGAATTGTTTCATGTGTGTGCAGGGGGATTCTGCGCAACTCCCTCAGCCGTTTGGTCCGTCTATCAGAGCGACTGGACCCACGCCGCCAGCAGAACCGCACCGAGAATGGCGAAAGCCGACAGAAAGCGGTCGATGTTCAAGCCCATGAAGACCGAGAGGCCACGATATCCATTTTGCATTTGGCGCATGGGGACAACCCTTTAAAAACATGTCCCTCTTGATGCCGCCGGAATGGGGCGGGATTGGGGCGACCATCGGGCGATTTCGGACCGTTTCGGTTGCTGAACAGTAAACAAGCGGATGGCGGGGCGAAGGATTGCCCGCGCCCGCGCCGCTATCCGCCCATCATGCGCAGGTCAGATCGTTAAACAATGCGAACACCATAAGTGCCCCCATGAGTGCGATTCCGATCATCATCAAGATCCGCACCGCATTGTCCGACGGCGGCTTGCCGCGCACCGCCTCATAAGCGTGGAACACCAGATGTCCGCCGTCCAGCACCGGTATCGGGAACAGGTTCAGCATTCCCACTGCCGCCGACAACAGCGCAATGAAACCGATAAAGGTCGCGGCGCCGTGGCTGGCAGCGACCGCACTGGTCTGGGCAATTCCGATCGGCCCCGACAGGTTGCAGGTGCTGATCTTGCCGGTGATGATATAGCCCAGCGACGATAGCGACCGACCCAGGATCGACCAGACCTGCTGACCGCCGAAACTGATCGCCTCGATCGGACCGGACCGGACGGTCGCAGGCTCGAACGCGAGAGAGCTTGTGATGCCGATCAGGGCGCGACGCTCGAACCCGCCATCGGGCAGCGGCACGTCGCGCATCCGCGGTTGCAGAATGAAGTCGAGGATTTCGCCGTCGCGCCAGGCCGTCAGCGTGACTGTCCCCCCGTCCGCCGCCTTCACGACCGCTTGCAGGTCCGAGAACGAGTAAAGCGGGTTACCTTCAGCCGTCAGGATGACATCGCCCGGACGCATCCCGATATCCCAGGCGGCAGATCGCGGCTGCACCGTATCGGCACGCGCGGGCATCGGTGGCGTCGCCTCAACCTCAATCACGGACCCGTCGCGGAGCACTTCATAGGTCAGCAACGGAGCCGACGGCAGATCGCGTACCACATTGTTCAGATCTGCGAATGTCTCGATCGGATTGCCAGCAATCGACAGGATCTGATCGCCCGGTTCCAGTTGGATCATCTCGGACGGAAGCGAGACAGTCTGGCCGACGGTGGGCGTCTCGGTCGGACGCCCCAGGAACATGACCATCCCAGCGAACAGCAGGATCGACAGGATGAAATTGAACACAGGTCCCGCTGCGACGGTCGCCGCGCGGCGCCAAAGCGATGCGCCGGTCATGGTCTGGGCGCGTTCTTCGGGCGTCATTTCCTCCAACGTGCCGTCATCGCCGACCGACGCGGCATTGCCGTCGCCGCGAAACTTGACGTATCCGCCCAGCGGCAACGCCGCCATCTGCCAGCGCGTGCCGTGCCGGTCCATCCGCGAAAACAGGATCGGGCCGAAGCCGATGGAAAAGACATCCGCCTTGATCCCGCACCAGCGTCCGACGATGTAATGGCCATATTCATGGATAGCGACGATGATGGACAAGGCCAGCACAAACGCGAGGATCGTCCAGATCAGGCCGCCGAACTGCGGGATGAGGTCTGCAAACATGTAAGGTCTTTCCTGCTCAGGCGGCGCGGAGGGTCTGCGCAAGCTCCTGCACGATGGCTCGCGTCAGTCGATCGGTGTCCTGCACCATATCGAGTGTAAGCATGGCAGCTTCAAGGCTTCCCTGCCCGTCCAGCCGATCAAGTGCCCGTTCGACCAGCGGTGCCATGTCGGTAAACCGGATGCGGCGGTCGATGAAAAGGTCCAATGCATGTTCTTTTGCGGCGTTGAACGCGGCCCCTGCAAGTCCGCCCCTTGCCATGACGAAATCGGCCAGCGCCAGTGCCGGATAGCGCGCCGCGTCGGGCGCGTGAAAATCGAGGCGGGCAATATCCGCAAGGTTCAGCCGCGCCACCGGCAGCGCCGCGCGGTCGGGCCAATTGAGCGCATAACCGATGGCATGACGCATGTCCGGCGCGCCAAGATGCGCCATCAGTGCACCGTCGACGAATTGCACCAACGCATGGATCAGACTTTGCGGGTGAATGATGGTTTCGATCTGCGAACGGTTTAATCCGAAGAATTCCTTCGTCTCGATCAATTCCATCGCCTTGTTGAACATCGACGCGGAATCGATGGTGATCCGCTGGCCCATGTCCCAGTTCGGGTGCGTACCGGCCTGATCCGGTGTCGCCTCGGCCAATTTGTCCAGCGGCATATCGCGCAAGCCGCCGCCCGATGCGGTGATGACAACCTTCTCGACCGCTGCGATGTCTTCGCCCGCAAGTGCCTGAAACACGGCGGAATGCTCGCTGTCGACCGGCAGGATCGCCGTGCCGTGCCGCGTCGCCTCGGCCATCAGAAGCGGCCCGGCACAGACCAGGCTTTCCTTGTTGGCCAGCGCGACCGTCGTGCCATGCCGCAGGGCGCGCAGTCCGGGGGCCAGACCGGCCACCCCGACGATGGCCGACATGATCCAATCGGCGGGACGGTCCGCCGCTTCCTCCAGCGCGGCAGTCCCGGCGGCGGCCTCGATACCGGTGCCGGCCAAGGCCTCGCGCAATGTGAAGAGTTGATCGTCGTAAGCTGTGACAGCAACATCCGCCCGCAGGCGGATCGCGTCGGCGGCCAACAGGGCGACGTTATGTCCGCCGGTCAATGCCACGACATCGTAATCACCACGTCCAATCAGGTCGAGTGTGCTTTGACCGACCGAACCAGTCGCGCCGAAGATGGAGACGCGCTTCACCTAGACCCCCGGAACCGGCGGAAATTCCATCAGCGATTCAATCACGAGAAGCATCAATGCCGCGCCCAGCATCGCATCGAACCGGTCGAACAGCCCGCCATGGCCCGGCAGCAGATTGGAGCTGTCCTTGACGCTGGCCTTCCGCTTGACCGCCGATTCCGCGATATCGCCCATCTGCGCCATCATGGCGAGAGCTATGGAAATGCCGATCGTTTCCCACCCCGCATTCTGCCAGACGACCCAGACCCAGCCGACCAGTCCCGCGCCGATCCAGCCCGCGATGGTGCCGGACCAGGTTTTCTTGGGGCTGACGCGCGGCCAGAACTTCGGCCCGCCCAGCATCCGGCCCGCGAAATACCCCGCCACATCGGACATCACGACGACGGCGATCAGCCAGATCATCCAGATCAGACCGAACTGCGCCAGATGCTGCGTCAGCGCCAGACCGGCCAGCACGATGGCGGCGGAAAACCCGACCATGATCCGGCGGTCGTTGCGGATGAACGCAATCGCCGTCATCGGCACCAGCATCAGAAGCGGTAGACCGAACCCGACCGGCATGATGTTGGCCACGAACAGCGCGACGCCGCCCACGACCGCCATCAGCCGCGCGCGTTTCCGCCCGCAGCGTAGCATTGTCGCCAACTCCCACAGCATTACCGCGACGCAGATGGATATCACCGTCACGAACCAAAAACCGCCCCCCCAGATCGCAACACCGCCGATCACCAGCAGAAAGAGCGCGGTTCCCATGCGCGGCGCAAGATCCTGAAACCGCCCCGCCACCTGTGGTTCGATCGGCGGGTCGAGGGTGAAATCGAACAACGGCGGTTCGTCTTCGGGGCGGTCAGCAGGATCGGTCATGCCTTGACACCTCCAAAGCGGCGATCTCGGCTGCCATAGCGGTCCAGAACCTCTTCGAACTTCACACGGGTGAAATCGGGCCAGAGCGTATCGACGAATTCATACTCGGCATAGGCCGATTGCCACAGCAGGAAATTCGAGATCCGCGCCTCGCCACTGGTGCGGATCACCAGGTCTGGGTCGGGCAGGACATGGGTATCCAGATAGCGCGGCAGCGTTTCGTCGGTGATTGCATCCGGGTCCAGTTTACCATCGGCCACGTCACGGGCCAGACGCTTGGTGGCGCGCGCCACCTCGTCCCGGCCACCGTAGTTCAATGCAATGGTCAGGTGACAGCGGACGTTATGCGCGGTCAGCGCTTCGATCATGTCCATCAAACTGCGCAGCTTCTTGTCCAGACGCAGGCGGTCGCCGATGAACCGCACCCGCGTGCCTTGCTTCAACAGGGTCTGTGCTTCGCTTTCGATATACCGACGGAACAACGTCATCAGGCCCGACACCTCGGCCTGAGTCCGCTTCCAGTTTTCGGTCGAGAAAGCGAAGATCGTGACGTATTCAACCCCCAGTTCGGGACAGGACTCGACGATTTCCCGAACCCGGCGCGCGCCCGCCCGGTGGCCCAAAAGACGCGGCCGACCCCGCTGTTCCGCCCAGCGACCGTTACCATCCATGATGAAGGCAACGTGCCGGGGACCGGGTCTGGAAGCGGAAACGCCGTTACTCATCGTCTGATCCTTCGTTCCGGCGTCAGCCGGGACTGGCAATACCGGACCGCTCCCGCGACCCAAAGTCTCGCCAATGTCCGCAAGGTATCCAGGCCAACGGGTCATGCGAGATCACCTTGTGGTCTGGCGGCATCATCCAGGGCTCCGTCCTTTGAATGCTCAAACGATCCGTCGGATCGTTTGCTGTCCCTATGGGCCAGCGCAGCATTCAAACCTGCATGATCTCGGCTTGCTTGTCGTCCAGCGCCTGATCCACCTTCTTGATGTATGCGTCGGTCATATCCTGCACCTCCGACTCCCACATCTTCGCTTCGTCTTCGGCCAGCCCGTCGGCCTTCTTGATCTTGTCCATACCGTCGCGGCGGATGTTCCGGATCGCGACGCGCGCGCCTTCGGCATATTGACCGGCGACCTTGGTCAAGTCCTTGCGGCGTTCTTCGTTCAATTCAGGAATCGGCAGCATTATGATGGTACCGTTCAACTGCGGATTGATGCCCAAGCCACTCTCTCGGATGGCTTTTTCCACCTTGCTGACAAGCCCCTTGTCCCAGACGTTCACGGTGACCATGCGCGGCTCGGGGACGTTGACGGTGCCGACCTGGTTGATCGGCGTCGGGCTGCCGTAGGCATCGACCATCACCGGCTCCAGCATCGAAGCCGAGGCCCGGCCCGTCCGCAGGCTACCGAATTCGGTGCGCAGGTTGGCCAGCGTGCCGTCCATGCGACGGGTCATGTCAGCAGTGTCGAGGTCGAATTCTTCGGCCATTCCCAATTCTCCGTCAGGTTCGTCGTCGCCCGCTTTCATACGGCCCGCGAGAGTTCTTGTATAGATGCAGGGCGGCCGGTCCTGCCGCGCTTATGCTTGGTTAGATATGGATAATTGTGAAAGGCTGTCGGCGGCCTCAGCCCTCGACACGGGTATAGGTACCTTTCCCCGCGAGAATTCCCCGGAAACCACCCGGCTCGTCCAGCGAAAAGACGATGATCGGAAGGCCGTTTTCACGCGCCAGGGCGATGGCCGACGCATCCATGACCTTCAGGTGCTTCTGCAACACTTCGTCATAGGTGATCGTCTCGTATCGCACGGCATCGGGGTGTTTTTCGGGATCCTTGTCATAGACACCATCGACCTTGGTGCCCTTGAAGATGGCGCCGCAGGACATCTCGGACGCGCGCAGCGTTGCCGCCGTGTCGGTCGTGAAATACGGATTGCCTGTTCCGGCGGCAAAGATCACGACCCGCTTTTTCTCCAGATGCCGCACAGCGCGGCGGCGGATATACGGTTCGCAGACCTGATCCATCGGAATGGCCGAAATGACCCGAGTATGGATACCAAGGCTTTCCATCGCGCCCTGCATTGCCAGCGCATTCATCACTGTGGCCAGCATGCCCATGTAATCGGCTGTCGTCCGCTCCATCCCCTGGGCACTGCCCTGAAGGCCGCGAAATATGTTGCCGCCGCCGATCACCATGCAGATCTCGACGCCCATTTCATGGACGGATTGCACTTCGCGGGCGATGCGTTCGACGGTCGGGGGATGCAGACCGAAGCCTTGCGGACCCATCAGCGCCTCGCCGGAAATCTTGAGCATTACACGCTTGAGGGGCTTTGCGCCTGCGGTCCCGGTGTCCTGGTCCTGCATCCTGGGCTCCCCTCGTGGCCGTTGCGGTGACGGGTATGCCGGATTAACCGGGAACGGGCAACCGCAACCGACAACATCCAGAATGACATGAAGAACGCGCCACAAGATGCTGCAATTTATAGATGATATACCCAAAGATCGTCCGGTCCTGATCGCTGGACCGACAGCATCGGGCAAGTCTTCGCTGGCGCTGGCGATCGCGCGGCGGGGCGGCGGGCGCATCGTGAATGCCGATGCGCTTCAGGTTTTTGCCGACTGGCGCAGCCTGACGGCCCGTCCTTCGCCCGAGGAGGAGGCGCTGGCCCCGCACGCCCTGTATGGTCACATCGAATGGATGCGTGCCTATTCCGTGGGCGACTGGCTGCGCGACGTCACGCCATTGCTCGACGGGATGCGTCCTATCGTGGTCGGCGGAACCGGCCTTTACTTTCGCGCCCTGACTGAAGGTCTGGCCGACATTCCCCCTACGCCTCCGGACGTCCGGGCCGAGGCGCAGGCCCGGTTGGTCGACATCGGTCTGACCGCACTGGCTGCGGAGTTGTCGCACGACGTGCGCGTTGATCTGGACCTGTCTAATCCGATGCGTGTCATGCGAGCCTGGGAAGTGGCGCGGCACACTGGCCGGTCGATCCGCGACTGGCAGGCCTATACGCCGCCGCCTTTGGTGCCGCTGGCGAACGCGGTGCCGCTGATGATCGACGCGCCGAAGGACTGGCTGACGCCCCGGATCGAACGCCGTTTCGATCTGATGCTGGACGACGGCGCGCTGGACGAGGCGCGCGCGGTTCTGCCCAACTGGGACCCCGGACTGAATGCCGCGCAGGCCATTGGCGCGCCGGAGTTGATCGCGTATCTGCGCGGCGAAATCGACCTTGCGACAGCCCGCGAACAAGCAATCATTGCCACCCGCCGTTATGCCAAGCGACAACGCACGTGGTTCCGTGCAAGGCGGGCTGGCTGGACGCTACTGGACGCAGAAGACATCTGACGACATTTTGTTTCTTTGACAGTCGTGTCCCGCCCGTGGTCCCCTAGGTTTCATGTCGCGCATCCGCCTCTTCGAATCGCGGGATCTGTCCGAGGCCGAGCGTCTGACAGGTCTGACGCTGGAAATGGTCACTGCGCTCAAGCGGCATGGCCGCTGGCGGCGCACCCTGCCCCATGTCGAATCCCTGCCCGTTCTGATCTGGATTCAGCGGGGCCAGGGTCGCATCACCGTTCTGGGACGCACCCGCGGGTTCGGACCGGCAACCGCCATCGCCCTGCCGCCGGGGACACCTTTCGCGCTAGTGCCGGGGACGATGACCGAAGGCACACTGATCCGTATGCCCGCCCTGTTCGAGGCTCCGCTTCCTGACACACCGCGTCATCTGCGACTGTCGGATGTCGCGGTGCAGGGCGAGTTGTCCGGCCTGATCGACCGCTTGGGACGGCACGGCGACCTGGCAGATCCGCCCGCCGGGCGTTCGGCACTGGGTCGGGTGATCCTCTTGTCGGCGCTGGTCGAACGCGAGGCGCGGACGGTCGAGGCTCCGCCGACGCCCCGCCCCGCACAGCTTGCGGCGCGCTTTGCCCGCGCGGTCGAGGCGCATCTGGGCAGCTGCGTCACACTGGAGAATATCGGCGCGGAACTGGGCGTCACCGCGACCCATCTGACCCGCACTCTTCGCGAGACCGCGGGAATGACAGCGGCGGCCTATATGCAGGCGCGTCTGATGCACGAAGCGCGCCGCCGCCTGTCGGACACCGACGCGTCCGCGGCGATGATCGCGGCCGACCTGGGATTCAGCAGTCCTGCCTATTTCACGCGGGCCTTCGGGCGCGAGGCCGGGCAGACGCCATCGGCCTTTCGCGCCGAGGCGCGGCGGGTCGCATCGATCTGATCGGAACCGATATAGGGTTGCCAGACGTTGTTACGCGTATTCCCTCCTCAGGAGACCCCTCGAATGTCCGATTCAAGCTGGACGATTCCGATCATGCGCACGGGCTATGCTGGACGCGGCATCACTTATTTGGCGGTTGCGGGCCTTTCGCTTTTCGCGATTTGGCGCGGCGGCGACGCGAAGGGCACCAGTTCCACCATGGAGGCGCTGTCGGGTTCGATCTGGGGAGTTCTGACGCTCTGGCTTATCGCGCTCGGTTTGGCGGCCTACATGATATGGCGGCTGGTGGATGCGTGGGACGATCTGGAGGATTACGGGACTGACGCCAAGGGCATCGTGTCGCGCATCGGAATGGCCACGACCGGGTTGGTTCACGGAGCGCTGGCCGGATTGGCGGCCTTTGCTGCACTCGGCATCGAGGGAAGCGGCGGCGGCATTCCGGGCTTCGTCTCGGCAGTCCTGGGCTGGCCGGGTGGATGGCTGATCGTCGGCCTTAGCGGCCTTCTGACCTTTGGCGCAGGCGTCTATGAAATCCGCAAAGGCATCAAGGCAAGCCACCGGAAACATCTGGCCGCGAATCCGTTCACCGAAAATTGGGACTGGGCCATCCGGACAGGCGTTATCGCGCAGGGTGTGCTGATCGTGATCATCGGTGCATTCCTGGTGTTCGCCGCCTGGACGGGACAGGCCGAAGAAACCGGCGGCGTCGAACGGGCATTCGATTTTCTTGAAAATCAGACATTCGGTAATTTTCTGGTGATTGCGATCTGTATCGCTCTGATCGGGTTTGCCTTCTATTGCTTCGTCAACGCCGCTTATCGCGTTATCCCCAAGGCATCCGACCCCGACCTGAAGACCGTGGCGGCAAAGCTCCGCGCGATGGGCTGACCATAGGACATCCATGAAAAAAGGCCGGGGCGCAAAATACGCCCCGGCCCGTGTCATCGGATCAGTGGTTTACTGGTTCCACGACTGAATCAGCTCGTCGTAGCTGACGGTGATAGGCTCTTCATCCTCGTTCTCCAGCTTCGGCTGCGGTGCGCCGGGCTGGGCGAACCAGTACTCCGCATCCCGCTCTTCGTTCAGGACCGGACCCAATTCACCCTGGACACCGGCACGCTCCAGACGCTCCAGCACGCGTTCCTGATCGGCGCAAAGGCTGTCGAGTGCTTCCTGTGGGGTCTTCGCACCGGACATCGCGTCGCCGATGTTCTGCCACCACAGCTGCGCCAGCTTGGGATAGTCAGGCACATTGGTTCCGGTCGGTGACCACTGCACGCGCGCGGGCGAGCGGTAGAATTCGACCAGACCGCCCAGCTTGTCGGCCCGCTCGGTGAAGGATTCGTCCTGAATCGTCGACTCGCGGATGAAGGTCAGGCCCACATGGGACTTCTTCACATCCACCGTCTTGGAGGTCACGAACTGGGCATAGAGCCAAGCGGCTTGCGCCCGATCCACCGGCGTGGATTTCATCAGCGTCCACGATCCGGCGTCCTGATAGCCGATCTTCTGTCCTTCCTGCCAGTAAACACCGTGCGGCGAGGGGGCCATGCGCCACTTGGGCGTGCCGTCCTCGTTCATCACGGGCAGGCCGGGCTTTACCGTGTCGGCGGTAAAGGCGGTGTACCAGAACATCTGCTGGGCGATGTTGCCCTGCGCCGGAATCGGACCGGCCTCGCCGAAGGTCATCCCCATGGCGGTCGGCGGCGAGTACTTGTTCAGCCACTCGATCGCCTTGGTCACGGCATAGACCGCAGCCGGGCCGTTGGTGTCGCCACCGCGCGCCACGCAAGAGCCGGTCGGCTGGTTGTTCTCGTTGACGCGAATACCCCATTCATCGACCGGCAGGCCGTTGGGTTCACCGACGTCTCCGGCACCGGCCATGGACATCCATGCATCGGTATAGCGCCAGCCAAGCGACGGGTCTTTCTTGCCATAATCCATGTTGCCGAAGACTTCGCCTTCGACGCCCAGACGGCTGAGATCACGACCGGTGAAGAACTCGGCGATGTCTTCATAGGCGGCCCAGTTCACCGGAACGCCCAGCTCATAGCCATACTTCTCCTGGAAATCGGCCTTGTTCTGTTCGTCGTTGAACCAGTCGTACCGGAACCAGTAAAGGTTCGCGAACTGCTGCGTCGGAAGCTGATAGAGCTTGCCGTCGGGTCCGGTCGTGAAACTGGTACCGATAAAATCGTCGACGTCCAGCGTCGGCGACGTCACGTCGGCACCTTCGCCTGCCATCCAGTCGGTCAGGTTGCGAACCTGTTGATAGCGCCAGTGGGTGCCGATCAGATCGCTGTCGTTGACGTAGGCGTCATAGATGTTCTCGCCCGACTGCATTTGCGTCTGCAGCTTCTCAACGACATCGCCTTCGCCGATCAGGTCGTGGTTCACCTTGATGCCGGTGATTTCCTCGAAGGCCTTGGCCAGCACCTGCGACTCGTACTCGTGCGTGGTGATGGTTTCCGAGACAACGTTGATCTCCATGCCCTGATAGGGCTCGGCCGCGTCGATGAACCATTGCATCTCGGCTTCCTGCTCTTCGCGGGTCAGTGTCGACAGATCGCCGATCTCCGCATCGAGGAAGGCCTGCGCGGCTTCCATGTCGGCAAAGGCGGGTGCTGCGAACAGCGCCAGGGCCAGTACCGAGGTTGTTGTAAGGGTCTTGTTCATGTGTTCCTCCCTGAACGTGTGAACGGTGAAAACGGGCCGTCAGACCCAGCGGAAGACCGCTGCGGCATAGACGGCACAGACGACCAGCGCGCCCCATTGAGGCAGACCGCTGAGACCGAGCCAGGCCAGATTGATGAAGGCCGAACCCAGAAGCGTGATGAACAATCTGTCACCACGTGTCGTTGCGATCCGGAGGATGCCGGTGCGCGGCGTCTCCGGGAATTTGATGGCGAGCACCGTGAAGGTCAGCAGGATGCCCGCAATGACGATGAAGAAGGTTGCGGTGGGCCAGGTCCAGGCCATCCAGTCAAGCATGGGGAGCCTCCTTGCCACTACGAACATTCATGTGCACAGGCACTGAAAAGGAAATGCGGTTCGCCTTAGTCCGCTCCACTTCACCACCAGCCTCGGCAATCTGCATAACTCGCAAGCCACTCTTTGCAGATGCATCCGTTGTCACATCTGCCTCGAATGAAATCGGCCTTTCGGTCCAGATCGGTTTTCCTTCGATACTTGCTGAAGCGACCGCAAAGTCTTTGTCCGCCGCAGCACGAACGCCTTCCAGAATTTCCTGGATCGAAGTTTGGATGAAATCTCTGAGTTCCATCACACCCTCCCCAGGGCAAAGCCCTTGGCGATGTAGTTGCGCACGAAATAGATCACCAACGCTCCCGGCACGATGGTCAGGACACCTGCCGCCGCCAGCACGCCCCAGTCGACGCCCGACGCGCCGACCGTGCGGGTCATCGTTGCGGCGATGGGCTTGGCATCGACCGATGTCAGCGTCCGCGACAGCAGCAGCTCCACCCAGGAAAACATGAATGAGAAGAACGCGGCCACGCCGATGCCCGAGGCGATCAGCGGCGTGAATATCTTCACGAAGAAGGTCGGGAAGGAATAGCCGTCGATATAGGCCGTCTCGTCGATTTCTTTCGGGACGCCGCGCATGAACCCTTCCAGAATCCAGACGGCCAAAGGCACGTTGAACAGCGTATGTGCCAGTGCCACAGCGATATGGGTGTCGAATAACCCGATGGAGGAATAGAGCTGGAAGAACGGCAGCGCGAATACCGCAGGCGGTGCCATCCGGTTGGTCAGCAGCCAGAAGAACAGGTGCTTGTCGCCCATGAAGCTGTAACGGCTGAAGGCATAGGCCGCAGGCAGTGCCACCGCGAGGCTGAGCACCGTGTTCATCACCACGTAGATGATCGAGTTGACGTAGCCCATGTACCAACTGGGGTCGGTCAGGATCGTCTCGTAATTCTCGAGGGTGAAATTGCGCGGCCAGAGCGAGAACGCGCCCAGAATTTCCGAGTTTGTCTTCAGGCTCATGTTCAGCAGCCAATAAATCGGCAGCATCAGGAACAACAGGTAAAGTCCCATTACGATAAGCGATCCGGAGGGCCGGAAGCGGCGCGAGCGCGTCCGCGATCCGGTCATGGTCATCGACTTTGCCGTCACGTCGCCCGGCAGGGGGGCGGCGCCGGGGGCTGCGGTATCGGACATCATTTGCCCTCCCGTGCATCAAGGGTCGTCATGACCGTATAGAACACCCACGAGATCAGCATGATCACGAGGAAATACATCAGGCTGAACGCCGCTGCCGGTCCAAGATCGAACTGACCCAGCGCCATCTTCACAAGGTCGATGGACAGGAATGTCGTGGCATTGCCGGGGCCACCGCCGGTAACGACGAAAGGCTCGGTATAAATCATGAAACTGTCCATGAAGCGCAGCAGGATCGCGATCATCAGAACGCCCGCCATCTTGGGCAGTTCGATATATCGGAACACGGCCCAGCGGCTGGCCTGATCGATCTTGGCGGCCTGATAATAAGCATCCGGAATCGATCTCAGACCGGCATAGGCCAAAAGTGCGACCAGCGAAGTCCAGTGCCAGACATCCATCACGATGACCGTCACCCAGGCATCGAGCGTGTCCTGCGTATAGTTGTAATCGATGCCGATCGCGTCGAGCGTATAGCCCAGCAGGCCAATGTCGACACGCCCGAAGATCTGCCAGATGGTGCCGACCACGTTCCACGGGATTAGGAGCGGAAGCGACATGGTGACAAGGCAAAACGATGCCCAGAAGCCACCCTTGGGCATGTTGAGCGCCACGAAAATGCCCAGTGGCACCTCGATGGCCAGGATGATCGCCGAGAACATCAGCTGACGGCCAAGAGCGTTCCACATCCGGTCGCTGGACAACATATCCTCGAACCAGCTGAGGCCCGCCCAGAAGAACTGGTTGTTTCCGAAGGTGTCCTGCACCGAATAATTCACCACTGTCATCAGGGGGATGACGGCGGAAAAGGCGACCAGCACCAGCACCGGCAGCACCAGGAACCATGCCTTTTGATTGACGGTCTTGTTCATGCCCTGCCCTCCACACGCCAGTCGTCGGCGTAAACGTTCACCCCTTCGGGCGCGAACGAGATGTGATCGATATCCGCCGGGATGGTATCCCCCTCGCCCGCTATGGCGCTGACGGGGCGCCCTTCGACGTCCAGCCGGACGATCTTGTGACGGCCGACATCCTCGACCCGGCGAATGCGCGCGGGAATACCCTCGCCGCCCGATTGCAGGCGGATGAATTCGGGCCGCACACCAATCTGCGTCTTGCCCTGCGCCGTGTAGGATTGCCCCAGATCGACCGATGTGTCGCCGACGCGGGCGGTGCGTCCGTCGATCTGCGCGTCGAACAGGTTCATGCCCGGCGAGCCGATGAAATAGCCGACGAAGGTATGCGCGGGCCGTTCGAACAATTCCTGCGGCGTGCCGATCTGGACGACGCGGCCATCATACATGACGACGACCTTGTCCGCAAAGGTCAGCGCCTCGGTCTGATCGTGCGTCACGTAAATCATCGTGTGCCCGAAATCGTTGTGCAGCTTTTTTAACTGGGTTCGAAGTTCCCACTTCATATGCGGGTCGATCACGGTGAGCGGTTCGTCAAAAAGCAGCGCGTTCACGTCCTCGCGGACCATCCCGCGCCCCAGCGAAATCTTCTGCTTGGCGTCCGCCGTCAGGCCGCGTGCCTTGCGGTCGAGACGATCCTCCATGTCGATCATCGAGGCGACCTTCTGGACCCGGCGTGTGATTTCGGCCGTATCCATGCCCCGGTTCTTGAGCGGAAAGGCTAGGTTTTCACGCACTGTCATCGTGTCGTAGACTACGGGGAACTGGAACACCTGCGCGATGTTACGGTCCGCCGTGGGTGCGGTGGTTACGTCCACACCGTCGAACAGCACCCGGCCCTGCGACGGGATCAACAGGCCCGAGATGATGTTCAGAAGCGTGGACTTGCCGCAGCCCGACGCGCCCAGCAAAGCATAGGCCTCGCCGTCAGCCCAGTCGTGGTTCAACTCCTTCAGGGCGAAGTCATCCTCGGACCTGGGCTTCGGCAGATAGGAATGCGCGAGATTGTCGAGTGTGATCTTGGCCATCTACGCAGCCTCCGCATAGGGGGCAGTGGCGGCCAGACGGCCGTCTTCGGAAAACAGGTAAACGCGCGACGGGTCCAGATAAACCGGCAGGTCCTGTCCGGCCCGCAGCTGGCGCACACCGTGGATCAATCCGACCCATCGATCGCCCGCGTGTTCAAGGTGGACGAAGGTTTCCGACCCCGTGATCTCGGTCACGGTCAGCCTGGTATCGAAGCGGACAGCACCAGGAGTCTCCTCCAGCGTCAGGTGATTTGGCCGGAACCCGGCCATATATGTTCCGTCGGGCATGTTGGCCGCCGACCGCGGCACCGGCAGGCTGCCGCCCTTGGCGAAGGTCATCATGTCGCCCTGCTTTTTCAGCGTGAGGAAGTTCATCGGCGGGTCCGAAAACACCCGCGCCGTCGTCGCGTCGGCAGGTTGGCGATAGACCTGCGCGGTCGGACCGAACTGTGTCACGCGGCCTTCCCAGAGCGTGGCGCAATGACCGCCCAGCAACAGCGCCTCCTCGGGTTCGGTCGTCGCATAGACGAAGATAGAGCCGGATTCCTCGAAGATGCGCGGGATCTCGGCGCGCAATTCTTCACGCAGTTTGTAATCGAGGTTGGCCAACGGCTCGTCCAGAAGGACCAGTCCGGCATTCTTGACCAGTGCCCGCGCCAGGGCACAGCGCTGTTGCTGACCGCCCGACAATTCCAGCGGTTTGCGGTTCAGCATCGGGGCCAGCTGCATCAGATCCGCCGTTGCACGGACGCGGCGGTCGATCTCGGCCTTGTCCAGCCCCAGCAATTTCATCGGCGAAGCGATGTTCTCGTAGACGGTCATCGAGGGGTAGTTGATGAACTGCTGATAGACCATCGCCACCTTTCGGTCCTGAACCCGCTGACCCGTCACGTCTTCTCCATTCCACAAGACGCGCCCCCGGGTCGGCTGATCCAGTCCCGCCATCAGACGCATCAGCGATGTCTTGCCGGACAGGGTCGGACCCAACAGGACGTTCATCGTTCCCTTTTCCAGCGTCAGGGACGTCGTGTGAATGTGGGTCTGCGCGCCGACGGTATGCGTCACGCCGTCCAGTTCAAGTGCCACGAGCCTCTCCTCTCTGCCGCTGAGCGGCTACAACGCGGGGCGATCGCGCGTCGGTCAGATATTTATCAAGAGTTGTCACAGCATCCGCGGACATCCGCAGCCCCAGCTTCGACCGGCGCCACAAGATGTCTTCGGATGTGCGCGCGAACTCCCGTGTCATGAGCCAGTCAATTTCGGCTTCCGTCAAGGTTGCACCGAAATCCTGACCCAGATCATTTGCGGTCCGCGCGTCGCCCAGCATCAGGGGCGCGTCCGTGCCATAGGCCCGGATCAGACGCTGCGCCCAAGGCAATGTCAGAAACGGATAATCGCGCCGCAAACCGGAGATCATCGCATCGACGCCGTCGACGGCGAAGTTGCCGCCCGGCATCGGCGACCCGGCGGTCCATGGGCCGGGGAGGTCGGCGAACTGCGTGCCGATCTTGTCGAGTGCGCTTTCCGCCAGCCGTCGATAAGTGGTGATCTTGCCGCCGAAGACATTCAGTACGGGCGCACCGGCGCTGGTGTCGACCTTCAACGTGTAATCCCGCGTTGCCGCCGAGGCGGAGGACGCGCCGTCGTCATGCAGCGGGCGGACACCGGAGTAGGTCCAGACAATATCGTCGGTCGAGATCGGCGTTTTGAGATACCCGTTCACGAAATCGATCATATACCGCTGCTCCTCGGGAGTGCAGACCGGCGTATGGTCAGGGGTGTCATGATCCTGATCGGTTGTTCCGATCAGGGTGAAATCGGTCTCGTAGGGGATGGCGAACATGATCCGCCCGTCAGTCCCCTGAAAGAAATAGCATTTGTCATGATCGAACAGTCGCTTGGTCACGATATGGCTGCCCCGGACCAGCCGCACGCCATCCTTGCTCCTGGATCTGATCGTGTTGCGGATCAGGTCGCCGACCCAGGCACCCGCCGAATTGACGATCATCTTCGCCCGCACAACGCGCGTCTCGCCGGTCTCGACATCTTCCAGCGTGACGTTCCATTGCCCGTCCTGCGGATCGGCGGATACGACCTTGGTACGGGTCAGGATCGTCGCGCCCCGCGCCTCGGCGTCACGCGCGTTGAGGACGACAAGGCGCGCATCCTCGACCCAGCAGTCTGAATATTCGAATGCCGTGGCGAAACGATCGTCGAGTGGCGCGCCTTCAGGACCGGACGTCAGATCAAGCGTTCTGGTCGGGGGCAGGATGTCCCGGCCTCCCATGTGGTCATACAGGAACAGGCCCAGCCGGATCAGCCATGCGGGTCGTCGTCCGCGCATCCACGGCATCACGACGTTCAGAAGGCGAGACGTCGGAGTGTCGCTCTCGAACCGCATATCCTTGTGATATGGAAGAACAAAGCGCATCGGCCAGCTGATATGCGGCATGGCGCGCAGCAGGATTTCGCGTTCAATCAGGCTTTCGCGGACCAGCCGGAACTCGAAATATTCAAGATACCGCAGCCCGCCGTGGAACAGCTTGGTCGACGCGGAGGATGTGCCGGAGGCGAGATCGGACATTTCGGCCAGAGTGACGGACAGGCCCCGACCGGCTGCATCACGCGCGATACCGCAGCCGTTGATGCCGCCGCCGATCACGAGCAAGTCGCAGGTATCCTCCTCATGTGCCACTCTAGGATCCTCCCAAATCCTCGTTTGCGCTAATCTATCTAACTAAACATCCTCAAAAGGAACAGGATAATTTTCGTTTATGTTCGTTTTTTCCCAATGCACTGATATTATGCGAATCTCCGGACCGACTAGTCGTGGGTCCCCGAGCATCAGCCAAGGTATACTCTCTTACCCTCCGGACAGTGCGTCTTTCGATCTGCAAGACCATTGACAGCAGACCGAATGATCGCGTGACGTCGCAGCACATTGGAACCGGACCATGACACAGACCATTCGCTATCCTGAAATCCTCGAAATCGCGCGCCGCGACGGCAAGGTCACGGTCGAGCATCTGTCCGAACATTTCGGCGTCACGTTACAGACGATTCGCCGGGATCTGGCCGATCTGGCCGAAGCCGGGCGGCTGGAACGGGTACATGGCGGCGCGGTCCTGCCCTCGGGCACCGTCAACATCGGCTACGAGGAGCGCCGACGCCTGAACGCTCGCGGCAAGATCGCCATGGCGCGGGCCTGCGCCGCACAGATCCCCGAAGATTGCGCCGTATTCCTGAACATCGGAACCAGCACCGAGGCGGTCGCGGCCGAGTTGATGCACCACCGCAACCTGCTGGTCGTGACCAACAACATGAACGTCGCCAACATCCTGTCGCAGAATCCCGATTGCGAGGTCATCGTAACCGGCGGGACGCTTCGCCAGTCCGATGGCGGACTGATCGGAGACATCACCACGGCAGCAATCCGGCAGTTCAAGTTCGATATCGGCGTCATCGGGTGCAGCGCGATCGACACTGACGGCGATATCCTGGACTTCGACGTGCAGGAGGTCGGGGTCAGTCAGGCAATCCTGAACCGTTCGCATCGCAAGATGCTGGTCGCCGACCACAGCAAGTTTCAGCGCACTGCCCCGGCGCGCATCGCGTCGCTGGGTGACATCGACGTATTCTTCACCGACCACCCGGTGTCTCGCGATCTGGCGGATCAATGCGAAGCCTGGGCCACGCAGGTGGTTGTGGAACGGTCAGAAGGATAACTCCTTCCAGCCATATGGTGCCACAACAGGCAGTTGCTGCATTGCTTTCAGCCAAACAGGTTGCTGATGAGTGTTATTTCCTGACCAAGGCAGAAGCGTAGAAATCGTGGGCCGGAGGCAAGCCTGAACACCCGACCGCAACTCAGGGCAATGTCGCCTCGCAGGTGATTTCCGCGTCACCCATGGTCGCGATCAGTCGCACCTGCATCGTGGCCTCGGGGGTGCCACCGAAGGCGCCCTGCCACAGAGCCATCGACTTGCCCGCTTCGAGGACTTGCACCGTACCGCGATTGGTGGCCCGAGACCGCGATGCGCCGCTTTCGACGGTAATCTCGATGGCATAGGTCAGTTGGCCGACATCGGGCGGAGTGATTTCGGCGGTCACCTCATACCGTCCGTTCGCGCCGTCGATCAAAAGACGGCAAGGCTCGGGCGCAGAGGCATCGAGGGCCAGGACCAGGACCAACGGCAGAACGGGTTCGGGCAGCATGAAGTCCTCTCGTTCATCGACAAGACCCCTTCCGGGAAAACCGGAAGGCTGCGCCAAGTCTATGCCATTTCCGGATTTCGAACCAGCCCGGCCGGCAGTCCAGCCGAATTGCACTGCTTTGCGTGGGGTGACAGGATGGAACGTCCGAAAAGGACGCCAGAACAAGGGACGCCGACATGCCCGATGGTTCATCTTTGCATCCAGTCCACGCCCGGCCCGGTGGGTACAGGATCACCCCGGCCCGACGCCCGGCATGACCCGGCCCGCGCCTGCCATCCTGATCCTTGCCGCCGGGGCGTCCACCCGGATGCGCGGGGCCGACAAGCTCTTGGAAGAAGTGGACGGCACGCCGCTGATCCTGCGCGCGACCCGTGCGGCCTGCGCGGTCAGCGACCGTGTGATCGTGGCGCTGCCTCCCGCTTCGCCCCGGCGCGCATGGCTGGGCGACAGCCCGGCGCAGATTGTCGAAGTCGCGGATCGCGCGATGTCGGCCTCCATCCGCGCGGGCGTAGCCGCCTGTAACTCCGGGGGGCTTCTGATCCATCTGGCCGACATGCCGGACATCGACGCCATGGCACTCACCCGCCTCTCGACCGCATGGCAGGCCTCCGACGCTGCTATCCTGCGCGCGACGGATGCGGATGGCACACCGGGGCAGCCGGTCGTATTCGCCTCCGAGCTGTTCCCGGAACTGCTGGCATTGACGGGCGATACCGGCGCGCGGAACATCATCGCCCGTCATCGCGGGGCGACCTGCGCCCTGCCCGGTCGCGCGGCAACGACCGACCTGGACACACCCGAGGCCTGGGCAGAGTGGCGTGCGGGCCGCGGCTGACCAGCCTGCATCACGGGCATCGCTGACCTGCATGGCATTCAGGCTTCGAACCGCCCCCGTAGCCGATCCGTCGATCCGAAGAAGCCGGATATTGGCGCAGACACGGGCGACGCCGGTATTGAATTGACCCGAAGACCAAGCTCGGCGCAAACTCGGACTGACTGCAACATCCGGAGAGCGCTCATGTATCGACCCAATCTCACCCTTGTCGCCGGCGCCTGTGTTGCCGCCGCCATCGGAACTGTAGCCATAGCGGCTTCCCATACAGTTCCGCCCTCGGTCAAAGGTCGTCAGGGCGCGATGCAGGTCATCTCTCTGCACGCCGGCCTTCTTGGCGAAATGGCACGCGGCAACTCCGACTACGACGCCGGAGTGGCGCAGACCGCCGCCGACAACCTTGTGACGGTGTCGAACCTGAACCTGTCGACGCTGTTTCCCGAAGGAACCGACAACGGGACCCTGGCCGACACGATCGCCCTGCCCGCCATCTGGTCGGACCCTGCCGGGTTCCAGACCGCGTGGGAAGGCTTCGGCACGGCTGCCGCCAACCTTCAGGCCGTCGCGGGCGACGGGCTGGACCCGATGAGAGCCGCCATGGGCGATCTGGGCAAATCCTGCGGTGCCTGCCACGATACGTATCGCGCCAAGAACTGACCCGTGCGCCGGGCGCTGATCGGTGTTCTCATTCTGGGAGGGCTGGGCCTTGCCGCGGGCCTCTGGCTCACGCGCGCCCAGGCCCTGACCGAGGGGGACCTGGCCGGTCTGACCGGCGATGCGACACAGGGAGAAATGGTGTTCTACGCCGGTGGCTGCGCGTCCTGCCACGCAGCCAAGGACGCGGAGGGCGAGGCCCGGCTGATCCTGTCAGGAGGTATCGGTTTCGTATCCGGGTTCGGCACCTTCCGCGCGCCCAATATCTCGATGGATCCCGATCAGGGGATCGGTGCATGGACGTTCGCGCAATTCGCCAGCGCCGTGCAGCGCGGCGTATCGCCCGAGGGCACGCACTACTATCCGGTCTTCCCCTATTCCGCTTATGCCCTGGCCGAGCCTCAGGATATCGCCGACCTCTGGGCGTTCTGGCAGACACTGCCCGCTTCAGACACCGAAAACCTGCCGCACGAGGTCGGCTTCCCCTTCTCCATCCGCCGGGGCGTCGGGCTTTGGAAGCTGCTCTATATGCCGGACGGTTTCACCATGCCCGCCGATACCGAGCCCCTGATCCGCGGCCGTTACCTCGTCGAGGCCCTGGGCCATTGCGCAGAATGCCATACGCCCCGTGACGCCCTGGGTGGGCTGGACCGCAGCCGCTGGATGGCAGGCGCGCCGAACCCATCGGGATTGGGCCGCATACCGGGCATCACGCCCGCCACGCTCGACTGGTCCGAAACCGAAATAACGCAGTTCCTGGCCGACGGCTTCACACCCGAGTTCGACGTCGCGGCGGGTCAGATGGCCCTGGCGATCCTGAACCTCGCCCAGCTGCCTGACAGCGATCGCGCCGCCATCGCGGCCTATCTCAAGACCCTGCCTGCTGCGGAGGAACAAAGCGCCGAACCCGGATAATTCGCGGGAATATCTTCGGTCTCCCTTAAGGGCCGACATGCCATAGGGGAGGCAGGAATTCCAGCGGGAGGCCAAGGTGCTTCAAGACAAAATCAATATGCTTGATGCCCTGCCGGTCGGCGACGGCGAAAGTCATGCCATCATCGACAGCGCCCTTACCGCTGTGCGGGAACATCTGGGCATGCCCATCGCCTATCTGTCGGAGTTCGTTGGGGATCAGACCATTTTTCGCAATGTCAGCGCACCGGGTATGGAAGACCTTATCAAGCCGGGCGATTCCCGCCATCTGGACGAGGTATATTGCCAGCATATCCTTCGCGGCGACCTGCCGGAGCTGATCCCCGATACCGCCGCCTTTCCCCTGGCACAGTCGCTGCCGATCACAAATACGGCCCCGATAGGCAGCCACGTCAGCCTGCCGATCCACCGGGCGGACGGGTCCGTCTACGGAATGTTCTGTTGCCTTTCCCCAGTGGCGAACCCCAGCCTGAATGACAGGGACATCAAGGTCATGCGCCTGTTCGCCGACCTTGCCGCCGAGCAGGTGCGATTGAATCACAGCAGACAAAGCGAACTTGAAGGCACCCGGAATATCATCCGCGACATGCTCCGCGATGCGGCGTTCGACATGGTATATCAGCCGATCTATCGCCTTGCGGACGGCGGTCTGGCCAGCTTCGAATCCCTCTGCCGTTTTCGCAGCGACCCCTATCGCAGCCCCGACAAATGGTTCGACGATGCCCGAACCGCCGGCCTGCAGACCGAACTGGAACTGAAGGTCATCGACGCGGCGCTGAAAGCCCTGCCCGGCCTGCCACCGCATGCACGACTGGCCGTCAACGCCGCCCCGGATACCGTGGCCAGCGGCGCGTTGCTGCCGATCCTGTCGCGGGTCGACCCCACCCGTCTGACGCTGGAGATTACCGAACACGAACGGTCAAACGATTTCGATCGCCTTCTGCGCGCGGTACAGGCGATCGGCGCGCGGGGAACGTGGATTGCCATCGACGATGTCGGCGCGGGTTATTCCGGACTGCAACAGATACTGCAACTCCGGCCGGACATCCTGAAACTGGACATGTCGCTGGTGCGTGACATCGATACCGACACCGCCCGCCGCTCCCTGGCCGGGGCCCTCGTCAGCTTCGCCTCGGAAACCGATGCCAAGGTCACTGCCGAAGGGATCGAACGGCGCGCGGAATGGGATTGCCTGCGCATGATCGGTGCCGATTACGGCCAGGGCTGGCTGATGGGCCGGCCCGGCCCGATGAATCAGGCCGCACCAAATGTGACCGTCTGATCGCTCCTCCAGCGCTGAAGGAAGGGGCAACAGCGGCGCGCCCGTCCCCGGCGCTCGCCCTGCAGGATTGCCGTGTCAGCCCCCGCTCAGCTTCTGCAACCGCGCCGACCTCAAACGGGCAAAATCCTCTCCCGCGTGATAGCTGGAGCGCGTCAGGGGCGTCGCCGAAACCATCAGGAACCCCTTGCCCCAGGCGGCTTTTTCATAGCCCGCGAATTCCTCGGGCGTGACGAACCGGTCAACGGCGTGATGTTTGGGTGTCGGTTGCAGATATTGCCCGACCGTAAGGAAGTCGATGTCGGCTGCACGCATATCGTCCATGACCTGCAACACAGACTGTCGATCCTCACCCAGCCCAACCATGATACCGGACTTGGTGAACATCGTCGGGTCCAGTTCCTTGACGCGCTGAAGCAGCCGCAGGGAGTGGAAATACCGCGCGCCGGGACGCACCTCGGGGTAGAGACCGGGGACGGTTTCCAGATTATGATTGAACACGTCCGGTTTCGCCGCAACGACAACTTCCAGAGCCGATGGATCGCATTTGATAAAATCGGGCGTCAGGATTTCGATCGTCGTATCGGGGGCCCGCTTGCGGATCGCGCGGATCGTCTGGGCAAAATGCTCCGCCCCGCCATCGTCCACGTCGTCCCGGTCGACCGACGTGACGACGACGTGGTTCAGCCCCAGTTTCTGCACCGCATCCGCAACGCGCCCCGGCTCGAACACGTCCAGCGCTTCGGGCGGCTTGCCGGTTGCGATGTTGCAGAACGTGCAGGCACGGGTGCAGACCTCGCCCATGATCATCATGGTCGCATGGCCCTGCGACCAGCATTCCCCGACGTTGGGACAACCCGCCTCCTCGCAGACCGTCACCAGTTTATGCTCGCGCATGATCTTAGCTGTCTGCCTGTAACCTTCGCCAACGGGCGCCTTGACGCGAATCCAGGACGGTTTCTTCGGCTGCGGATTATCCGGCCGCCTCGCCTTTTCGGGGTGACGTTCGGCGGGGATCTTCAGGTCGCGCATCCGCGGTCTCCCAGGGTTGTTCCATCTTCACTTAAGGCAAGCCGGCCCCGCGTTCCAGTGTCGGCCACCACAGAACCGCCGAGTTGCGACCGATGCATGTTTTTACAGACATCTTTCCTCAATCCCGCCAGAAATATGCCCGAAATTCATGTTCCAGTGACCCCGTAGCCATCAAGGCACAGTGAAATATAGTGATTTTTGGAACAAGAATATGAATGCCACTTTTCTGAATGACGAAGCCGGCGCGGTCACGGTCGACTGGGTTGTCCTGACGGCAGCGCTCGTAGGCCTCGGGCTTGCTGTGATGGGCGTCGTTTCGGGCGGCATCGAAGATCTCTCGACCGACGTCAGCGCGGCCCTCGAAGATGAAAGCAAATTCTCGGAACAGTTCGGTGGCATGACACTGGCCTCCGCAAGCAACACGACGGTCTTTTCGGGTCGCACGGCCTCGGATTATGTTGCCTATGGACAGTCCCTTGCGCCCGGCAACAACGGCGCAGCCTATTATCACGCCCAACAAGCAGCCATATCTGACGCGCCCGACGGCTACAATTTCGACAATCCGCTCTCCGACCCGGATTCCGGCAACGTCATCTACACCAGCAACGACGGCCAGAATTACAGTATCGGCGGGAACGTCGTGTCCGTCGACAGCTACGCCGGTTCGGCCAACTACTTCGGGGCCTGACCGGTGCCCGCCTCCCGTGCGTAAATCCGGGGGGCGGATCTGTTTGAAAGCCAGACGCGATTGCGGTCCTGAGCAACCGGAACCCCTGAAATCCGCCAAAGTTTCTGCCCGCGATAAATTTACGTGTTAGGTAAATATATCAAGCATCTACGAAGTGACGTTAAAGTTTCATGCGCCCCAGAAGTGCATTGAACCTTTTGCGTCACTTCGACTGACGCCGTGTCCATCCCCACAGGCACACCAGTTCCATCAGCACATGCGCGCCCGCGATCGCCGTTGCCCCTGTCGTGTCGTAGGGCGGGGAGACTTCGACCACGTCGCCCCCGACCAGGTTGACACCGGCCAGGTCTCGCAGGATCGCCGCGGCCTGCGCCGACGACAGCCCGCCCCAGACCGGCGTACCTGTGCCGGGCGCGAAAGCCGGGTCAAGACAGTCGATATCGAAGGTGAGATAGCAACTCCGGTCGCCCACGACCTCTTTGATGCGGCGCGCAACCTCTCCGGGTGCGGCCTCATGGACGGCACGGGCGTCGATGGTCGTCACTCCCATCGTGTTCGGATTCACGGTGCGGATGCCAATCTGAACGCTGGTCGCCGGGTCTATCACGCCGGTTTTGACCGCCTTGTAGAACATCGTGCCATGGTCGATCCGGCTCATGTCGTCGTCGGGCCATGTGTCGGAATGGGCGTCGAAATGGATCAGGCTCAAAGGCCCGTGTTTTTCGGCATGCGCCTGCAGGATCGGGAAGCTGATGTAATGGTCGCCGCCCATCGCGATGCAACCTGCTCCCTGATCCAGGATGCCTTTCACATGGTCGCGCAAGGCGGCTGGAAAGTCGGCGACCCTGGCATAATCGAAGCCCACGTCGCCATAATCCGCCACGGCGAACTCATCCAGTGGCGAATAATCCCAGTAATATGGCGGATCGAAGGGTTGCAGCGCACTCGCCTCGCGGATCGCGCGTGGCCCGAACCGCGTACCAGGCCGGTGGGTCACCGCCTGATCGAAGGGCACGCCTGTAATCGCCAGATCATATCCGGTCAGATCCTTGGTATACGTTCGCCGAAACGCCGAGGTTGCGCCGCCGAAGGCGTTCTCGAACGCCAACCCCCGGCGAGCGTCCCGGGCAAAGGCCCCGTCCACCTGATCGCGCGCGTCCTGCAGTGCCATTGATCGACTCCCTTCTGTTCGGCACGACCACACCACGAGAGTGCGGCAAGGAAAACCCTCTCGACTCCGCGCCCCGGTGCGTTAGGTGCATGGATCATGCACGACACCCAGCTCCGCACCGATTTCATCCACGCCATGAGCCGCGCCGCCGCCACCGTCAGCGTGGTAACGACCGACGGGCCAGCGGGCCGCGCGGGCGTCACGGTATCGGCCATGACAAGCGTGTCGGCGGATGGAGAAGCCCCGACGATGCTGGTCTGCATCAACAAGGGCGCTTCGGCGGCCGAGCCGATCCTTGCGAATGCCTGCTTCGCCGTGAGCGTCCTGCAATCCGAGCAGAGCGACGTGGCCGACGTATTTGCCGGGCGCACGGGGGCCACGGGCGACGACAGGTTTGCTACCGGAACCTGGACCACGATGGTGACGGGCGCGCCGGTTCTGGACGGGCTGGCGGGCTTCGATTGCGAAGTTCAGTCAGCCGAGCTGGTCGGCACACACCACGTCATCATCGGTGCCGTCCGTGCCGTGCGCGTGTCCGATGACGGCGCGCCCCTGATCTATGGAATGCGCAGCTATCTGCGGGCTGAAAAAGCCTAGGACGTCACCGCCCGCCACCCCAGGCGCAGACGGCTGACGAGTGGATTGAGTCGTGGCTGCGTCCCCGGATTTGCGGAAAACGCGCGCAACTCTGCCCGCGTGTCACTCAAGACCAGAAATACCGGGCGCGCCTGCGTCGGTTGCCGCGCTTGCCGGAACCGATCCAGTGCTGCCAGCCCCGTCTCCGCCAGTGCCGCAATATGCGCCTCGACCTCGCCCGACGGCAACGGATGCCGTCCCTTGGCGACCAGGTCGGGCACGGCGCGCAACCACGCCGAAATCCCATGAGCCAGCCCGGCATCACGGATCGCTGGCGCATCCGACGCCCCTGCCAGTCGCGCCGCTGTCCACAGAAGCGTTCCCGCCGTCCGGTCGATATAACGCGTCACTTCCTCTGACGACGCAAAGGACCATCCTTCTATGTCACCCCGCCGTGCCTCGATCAGGTCGTCCAGATCGCGCGTCGCCTGCGCGTCCAGAACGGCGGCCAGCGGGGTGACGACCTCATGCCGCCTGACCGCGCCGTCCGATCCGATCTCGGCCAGCGCATCGCGCCACCATTGCAGCCGCATCTCGGCGATCAACGGCTCTTTCGTGACCCATGGCGCGCGCGCGACTTCAAGGTTGAACGCATAGAGCGGAAACTGCATCCGACGCAGGTCCACAGGCGCGGCCATTACCGCGCGGAACCGGTCCGGGTCGCCGCGCGCCACCAGTCCTGCGCAGGCCGAAACCTCGGCGTCGGTCGTCACTGCAAAAGCTTCCAGCGCACCGCGTCCAGCAACGCTTCGAAACTGGCGTCGACTATGTTGGCTGAGACACCGACCGTGGACCAGCGCCGCCCGGCATCGTCTTCGTGGTCAATGATGACGCGGGTCACGGCCTCGGTCCCGCCCTGCATGATACGAACGCGGAAATCTTTCAGCCGCATGTCTTCAATGTGACCCGACAGCGACCCGAGGTCCTTGGCCAGGGCTTTCGACAGCGCGTTGACCGGACCGCGATCATTGCCCGTCTCATCCATCGACTCCGACACCGAAAGCCGCTTTTCGCCGTCGACCTTAACCACCACCACCGCTTCGGACAGGGTGACCATCTGGTCGCGCTTGTTCTTGCGCCGTTCAACCGTGACGCGGTAGCGCTTCACCTCGAACAATTCGCGTAACTGGCCCAGTTCGGCCCGTGCGATCAGCTCGAAACTGGCGGGCGCCACGTCATAGGCATAGCCCGCATCCTCCCGCTCCTTCACGACCTCCAGAATGCGCCGCAACTGGTCAGCTGTGCCGTCCAACCCCAGATCTGCCAGCCGCTTGCGCAGGTTCGACAGCCCGGCCTGATTGGACATCGGCACGATCCGCGCGTTTCCGACCGTTTCGGGCGGCACATGTTCGTAGGTCGTCGGGTCCTTCAGGATCGCGCTGGCATGCAGGCCCGCCTTATGCGCGAAAGCCGAGGCACCGACATAGGCCGCCTCGCGCCGTGGCACCCGGTTCAGGATGTCATCCAACCGTCGCGACACTTTCATCAGTCCCGGCAGCGCCTTGCGGGACACGCCCGTCTCGAAGCGGCTGGCAAATGGCTCTTTCAACAGAAGTGTCGGAATCAGCGACGTCAGATTGGCATTGCCACAGCGTTCGCCCAACCCGTTCAGCGTGCCCTGCACCTGCCGCGCCCCGGCCTCGATCGCGGCCAGCGATCCGGCAATGGCTTGTTCGGTATCGTTGTGCGTATGAATGCCCAGACGGTCGCCCGGAAGGCCCGCCGCGATCACGGCCTGCACCACTTCGGCGATGCGCGCGGGCATGGTGCCGCCATTCGTATCGCACAGCACGACCCATCGCGCCCCCGCGTCCAGAGCCGCCCTGGCGCAGGATACCGCATATTTCGGGTCATCCTCGTAGCCATCGAAGAAATGCTCGCAATCGAACAACGCCTCACGGCCCGACGCCACCAGGTGCGCCACCGACTCGGTGATGGCCAGGCGGTTTTCCTCAAGTGTTACGCCCAGCGCGGTCGTGACGTGGAACGGATGGGTCTTGCCGACCAGACAGACGGCGGAGGTTCCGGCGTTCAGCACGGCGGCCAGCACGTCGTCGTTCTCTGCCGAGCGTCCGACGCGCTTGGTCATTCCGAAGGCCGTCAAAGTAGCGCCCAGCTTCGGCGCGTCGTCGAAAAAATCGCTGTCGGTCGGGTTCGCGCCGGGCCAGCCGCCTTCGACGTAATCCACACCCAGACCGTCCAGCATCGCGGCGATCTCGCGCTTTTCGCTGGCCGAGAACTGCACGCCCTGCGTCTGCTGACCGTCGCGCAGGGTGGTGTCATAGAGGTAGAGACGTTCGGTCATCGCGTCCTCCGATCCATGTATTCGGAACGGGTGATCCACGGGTGATCCACGTCGGACGCAATTGTGATCACAATAAACCCTCCAGCTTCGACGGATCGAACCCCGGCCCGGCCTCCCAGCCCCTGCCCAGCCCGTCCGTCACCACGACGCCCGCCGCCACCAGCGCATCGCGCAGCGCGTCGGCGCGCGCCCAGTCCTTCTCGGCCCGCGCGGCGATCCGGGCCGCCAGAACCGCTTCCACCACCTCGTCGTTGCCCCCGTCGATCCAATCGCCCATCCCGTCCTCCAGCAATCCCAGCATCCCGGCCGATGCCTTCAGCCCCGCGCCGTCTCCGGCCTTGGCCAGACGGTGCAGTTCCGCAATCGCGCCGGGCGCGTTCAGGTCATCGCGCAACGCGCTCAGCACGGCGTCATCCACGGTTCCGCCATCCCCGGCCATGGCGCGCCATTTGCGCAATGTGCCTTCCGCCTCCAGCGCCTTGGCCTCGGTCCAGTCCATCGGCTTGGAATAATGCGTCGACAGGAATACGAAGCGGATCACTTCGCCCGGCACGCCACGGTCAAGCAGGTCGCGGACGGTGAAGAAGTTGCCCAGGGACTTGGACATCTTGCGGCCCTCGACCAGGAGCATTTCATTGTGCAGCCAGTACCGCGCGAAATCGCCGTCCGGGTCGGCGCAGCAGCTTTGCGCCCGCTCGTTCTCATGATGCGGAAACAGCAGATCGTTGCCGCCCCCGTGAATGTCGAACGATGTGCCCAGAAGCGCCTTGGCCATGGCGGAACATTCGATATGCCAGCCGGGGCGGCCGTAGCCCAGCGACGTCTCCCAGCCCGGTTCTTCTTCCGACGACGGCTTCCACAACACGAAATCCATCGGGTCGCGTTTATAGGACGCGACCTCGACCCGCGCGCCCGCGATCATGTCGTCCACGGTCCGGCCCGACAGGACACCATAGCCGTCGAACGACCCGACCGAAAACAGCACATGCCCGTCGGCGACATAGGCGTGACCGGACGCAATCAGCCCCTCGATCATTTCGACCATCTGTTCGATGTAGTCCGTCGCGCGCGGCATATGCGTCGGCTCCAGCGTGCCCAGCGCAGCCATGTCGTCCAGATACCACTGCGTCGTCTCGGCGGTGATATCCTCGACCTCGCGGCCGGTATCAGCCGCCCGCGCGATGATCTTGTCGTCGATATCGGTGAAGTTGCGCACATAGGTCACGGCGTCCACGCCATAATCGTGACGCAGCAGGCGGAACAGCAGATCGAACAGGATCACGTTGCGCGCATTGCCCAGATGGGCGCGGTCGTAGACGGTCGGTCCGCACAGGTAGAGGCGCACATTGGACGCATCCAGCGGCGCGAACTCCTCGACCTTTCGGGTCAGCGAGTTGCGAAGTCGGAGCATCGGGATAGCATTCGGCGCGGTCATCCGGGCGTTTCCTGTCGTTTTATGGCGGGG
>Ga0209634_1000142_pt1 | contig 55511 bp, 57 predicted proteins | sample LinPmetageLP40_FD_184043 | JGI IMG/M metagenome (GOLD analysis project Ga0209634, IMG submission 184043) | Marine viral communities from the Pacific Ocean - LP-40 (SPAdes) (version 2) | ecosystem: Environmental > Aquatic > Marine > Oceanic | place: Pacific Ocean | collected 2010-08-26
AGATAATAAGTCATATATTATAGATAATAATAATAATAATAATAGACTGTTTACGATTAATGAATCAAATTCAAATTCAATGGATATGATTCATTCTTATGATTATAAACAATTTACTATTGAAAAAGTAAATTGTGCGAAAAGTGATATTGATATATTATTGCGTAAATTAAAAAGTAATAACACTTGTTTATTTATATCATTAATAATATTTAATATTATCTTAATTGGTGTTAATGACTTCGTTTTATTTTATTTTTCTAATATTACTTGGAATTAAAGTTTTTGTTCTAAGTATTCCAAGAATTGGTTCGACTGATTACCCCCCTCATATTCGTGTACGCCATTATTAGTTAATAATTTAAATGTAGGATATCCTGTTATATTATATTTATTCGCTAATTCTTTTTCGTCTTCGCAATTAATTCTTTCTACCTTAACTTTAATATTATTTATTTCGCTATTTTTAGCATTTAATAGGTCTTCTAATTTTTGAATTTCTGGTTTAGCAGTTTGGCAATGTGGACACCATTCAGCATAAAACATTGCGAATGTAACGCATCCATTGTCTGGTTTTAATCTGTCACTTGAAAAACTTTCAAGTGCGTTAGAGTTTTTAAGAATAGAGCATAATATTATAACTATAATTACTATTAATATGCCAATTAATATTTTATTTAATACTTTGTCTTTGGGTAACATTTTTTTTAGTGAATTCATTTTTCCGGCCATGGTATGTATTATATGTATATTTTTTTTTATTCACTATAAATTAAATAATAATTAATTATTTAGAATATTAACTAAAAATCTTACTAAAATATATGGTAATAGTTCAAAGTTTATGGGTTGGTAATGATTTGACTGACCTAGAAAAATATAGTATACAAAGTTTTCTCAATACTGGTCATACATTTCATTTGTATACTTATGATAAAGTTAATGGTATACCTAAAGGTGTGAAAATTATAGATGGTAATGAAATTATGCCTGCAAAAGATATTTTCAGATTAAAAAAAACATATTTACCATTTTCAGATATATTCAGATACAAAATGTTATATGAAAAAGGTAATTATTGGGTAGATTTAGATATGATATCTATTAAAAAATTAGATTTTAAAGAACCGTTTATATTTTCTTCTGAAAGAACAATTCAAAAAGGTGCATATAAAATGAAAGTTAAATATGTTCCTAACATAGGAATATTAAAAGCGCATCCTAAAAGTGATTTTTATAAAGAATTATATGAAAAATGTTTAGAACATCATAAGAAAGGTATTAATAAAGATAAAATAAAATATATGCGGATTTTAAGAGATATGATAGATAAATATAATTATTCTAAATATGTAAAAAAGCCAAGTTATTTCTGTCATTTAGATTGGTGGTATGCAAAGGATGCTTTTTTAAACAAAACTAAATTTAAAAGTAAATATGGTGTATCAGCTAAAGATGTAAATAGTATGTTTACAGAACCATATACGGTGCATTTTTGGCGTGATTTAGTTACTAAAAAATATAAATTTAATACTAATGATAAATTTCACGATAATAGTTTATGGGAAAAAATGAAAAAACATGTTGATAAAAAAACTCATACTTTGTGTCGTACTAAAAAAAGATTTGGTAAAAAGAAAAATTGGGTGTGTTCTAAAAAAAAATGTAATAAATGTAGATAATCACCATCCTTTTGCACGTGTGTGTGGATTTAACATTTTTTTAGCATTTTGGCATATATTTTTTGTATTTTTATTAGATTTTAATAATGATGCTAATTCATCTTTATTAGATACTATAAAACAATTATATCCATCTTTAAATGGTGTTTTAACGCCATCAACCCATTTTTTATTTAGTATAAGTGCACAATCCATATAAATTGCCTCTAAAAATGTGTATTGACTTCCACCTCCATCTTTTTTTATTGCAGACATATCAACTACAAACTTACAATCAGATAATAAGTCATTCACTGCTGAAAATGTTTTATCAAATCGACCTTTATAGTATTTTTTAAAATTAGTATTCTTAAGTTTATGGTAGACATATAAATCGTTTAACGAACCATAAATCTCTACCTGCTTATTTTTGGGAAGTTTATCATTAGCGTCTACTATAATATCGGTATGTTTATCAAAATCAACTCTTGACAATGAAATGGCTTTAGATTTATTCTTACGTGTATTATCGAATTCATAAAATGGGTGATATAAAAATCTATTATTAAACTTATACTCCTTTTTTAATAATTTATTAACGGTTTCTCTTATGGTAAAAATCTTAAAACGTTTTAAACATTCCAACACAGGGTCCTTTAATTCTGTAGGATCATGAATAACTATAGTAGCATTTTTAATTTTTGGTAAATAATCATAATATTTCTTATCTATGCAAGTTATGAGTAAATTCGGTAATTTTAATAAATCAGTAATGCTTATATTTTGATATTCTACATTATAACCAAATGGTCTTTTCTTATTTTCAGTTTTGTTACCTATTTTATATAGCGAATAGTTAAATTTATTAGATAAATGTGCTGTAAAAGAAACCCAACCTCCATAGTTAGGTTTTGCCATATAAATTAAATTATATTTATTATTTTTTTTTGTTTTTTTAGTACTTATAGCATTTTTTTTGGTTTGTTTTGAAGTCATAATATAATAATATAAATTTTTTAATTAAAATATTATATTAAATTAAAATATATATATTTATTAGATATTATGAAGTTAATATTATTAATACTAATAATTTTAGTAATATGTCAATTAAATATTATTAATATTTTACTCTATAATACACTATATAGATTATATTATGTAAGTAATAATAACAAAATAAGTTTTAAATTTAATCATGGCAAAGTAGATGGACAATTATCGTTAAATTTAATTAAAAGATATTTATTAAAAAATAATATTAGTTCATTGGCAAATAACCTTTATATTCCCCAATACCTAAAATTATATCCTTATCAATATTCTGGATTGGAGAAATTTTCTGATTTTAATAAAATTATTTCATCCTATATTTATAAATTTATTAAAAGAAAAAATATATCCAAACTTAATATAGGAGTTTTGGTGTCAAAAAGACACCTTTTAAAAAATAATAATCAATTAGGCAATTATATTAAATTTGCATGTTATACAGTTTATAAAAATATGTCGTTGTACGAAATATGTTCATTACACCATGTCAGTGTAAGGAGAGAAAAACATAATCAAGATACATATATGACATTATTTAATAATTTTAATATCCTAAATGTAGATTTATTTATAAATTCTTGGGCTGAATTATCAGAAATAACAGTAAAAAATAGTAAATTATTTTTAAAATATAATTTTATTCCTAAAAAAGAATTCTATCAAAAAGAATTAGAATTAAAAAAATTTATATCTATTTCAAAACATAATAATATTTGGTTTGTTAGCAATATAACTTTATATAAAAAAGGGTTTAATATCAACCAATTCTTAAAATATTAAAACGCAAATTGTAATGTACAATTTCTAGCAAGTTTATTATATTTTTCTCTATTAGTTTTGTAGATATTAGCTATGGTTGTTTCTAACGGGTCGTCTGGATTAGGGTCTGATAAAAGAGATGATATTGATAATAATAGTTTAGATACAGTTAATGCGGGGCTCCATTGCGTATTTAATACATCTAAACAAATATTACCATAAGAATTTATATTAGGATGATAAATTTTAGTAATAAATTTTACTTTAGGAGGCTTAAATGGATAACTTGATGGGAATGATATACATAGTTTAAATATACCACCAGCATATGGGGTGTCGGATGGTCCTAATATGGTTGCAATCCAACAAAATTTATCGGTATCCATTATACCAGCTGAACAATTTGAAGGTGGGTCTTGTGTAAGTTCTTCTAATTCTTTTTCTATACGTCTTAAAGCCATATATATATTTTATAATATGTCTTTATATTTTTTTATGTCTATTTCACTTATTCGAATAATTCTTGAATATATAAACTATAATATTTTAACCATCCTACATAAAAAATATTAGAAGAATTTAATATTAAATCTATCTCATTATATATACCTTTAGAAGGTGCAATCCATTTTGACCTTAATGATGGATTATTATTTAAATTATTTTCGTCATATCTAATTTTCAGATTATTTTTCAAAAAATACTTTTTAAAAAAAAATTTAATAATTTGTGTATTTTTTTGAGGAAGTCCTATACAAAAAGAATTAAATTCAGACTTATTTAATCTAATAGTATATTGTGGTACACACACAAATTCAGAACTATATGATGAATTTATATAATATTTATCATCTATTACAAATATTGTAAAAAAATGAATAATATTATTAGAATATATGCACATACAATAAAGGTTATCGGGATTCTTTAATTCTATTATATTATCTATTGGTAAAGCATAGTCTATATTATTATTCAAAATTAAATCATTTATATTTAGTTTTGATTTTGAATTAATTGTTTCTGATATTAAACCACATAAATATAATAGGTCATCAGTAATAATATCGATAGAATTAATATTTTTTAAAATTTTATTTTTAGTTAATTTATTATAGATATATATTAGCATGAATTTAAATTGCCATAAACGACATGAAGATGTACTACGCAATTTTTGATTTCTTGTTTTAATTATTTTATCCATACATAAATTAATGTATTCTATCATATTATTTACCATTTGATTGTGTTCTTTAGTTGAAAATAATTCTAAATATTTCATTATATAATATTAGTATAAAATTAATATTAGTTATTATCGTGACAAAGTGTTATACAATGGATACAGATATGTTCGCCTCCATGTATACATGTACCACAATATCCACATGATTTGGAACATAAATATTCTGCATCGTATATATATTTTAATTGTGTTTTTTTCTTACAATAACTACATTGTACTAAATTTTCCAAAATATTTTTATAATCTACAATTAGACACGCAGTATCATAATTACATAAAGTAGATAATATGTCAATAATTTCAGATTTCATAATATTATACTACAAAAAATTATTAATACTATAATATTTTATCTTGATATGAAAAAATTGAATTAAATAACCTATTAAATTAGGTATCATATGAAAACTATTACAGAAGCAATAGATTATGTAATAAAATTTAATAACATGAAATATGTATTAGCGAATTATACAGATTTAGAAATGAAAGATGGACCCCCATTTTGGAATACTAATACACCACCCCCATCAATAGACCATGTTAAAAAATATGGTTCATGTTGTACTGGTCTTCCTAATTTAGTTAGAAGATATTTGGGATTAGAAATACCTGGAAATATAACTGGATATAAAAAAAATATTTGTATAGGTGGCACAGATGCATGGTTTAGCTATTTAAAATCCAAAAATATGTTACAGAAAATAGATATCAATAAAGATTATCCTAAGGGAACTTTATTACTACAAAATTATAATAAAAATGATCAAGGCCATTTATCTATAACTATTAATTCTAATATTAAAGGATTACAATTTTCAGATATAATTCATAATATAAATGGTACATGGAATAATAAGAAATATAATAGTGTAGTAATTGAAAAGTTTATAGAATATCCTTATAAAGAAAGATATACACATATATCTTTACCTGAAAATTGGTTATTAATTAATTAGTATCTTCTATTTTTACGAGTCTTTTTATAACCACCAGAATACATTCCTGGATAATATTTATTCACAATTTTATGAAGTCTCTTTCTCAGTTTGTTTTTTACTTTACTAAATTTTTTACTTCTTTTAGATTTATTTTTTACTAAAGGTTGTACTTTAATTTTAGATTTTCTTAATGTATTATCGTAATCTGTTAATTTAGTAAAATTAGTATTTAAAAGATTGCTTATTAAAGCTTGTTTATTTTGAGTTATACCTTTAGGAGCTTTGGGTAATACCACATTATCACCATAATCTTTTTCTATATTTGAATTTACATTTTTATTATTTATATTTTTTTTTTTAGTTAAAGAATTTATTTGTATATTATTTTTATTAGATGTATTATTAGATGTATTGTTTGCATTTTTATTAGAGATATTATTATAAGATGCATTATTTACATTTTTTTTATGGGCATTATTTTTATTAGACGCAGTATTTACATTTTTATTAGACGCAGTATTTACATTTTTATTAGATACATTATTTACATTTTTATTAGATACATTATTTACATTTTTATTAGATACATTATTTACATTTTTATTAGATACATTATTTACATTTTTATTAGATACATTATTTACATTTTTATTAAATACATTATTTACATTTTTATTAGATACATTATTTACATTTTTATTAGATACATTATTTACATTTTTATTAGATACATTTTGGTTAGATACTTTCTTCACAGTTTGGTTTTCATTACCAAATAAAAATCCTGTAATATTATCAAGAAAATTTCCTCCTACTTGGTATATATTTTGATTCATTAATATAATATAAGTTTTTTATTTTAATAATTTATTTATAATTTATTATATAATAATATATGTTTTCAACAAAAATATTATTAGTTTGTATAATGGTTATATTTTTAACTATTTATATTAATTTATATACTATAGAATCATTTAATTTAAATGATTGTAATATTGAAGATATTTGGTGTATTAATTTAAAAAAAAGTAAAGATAGGTGGGAAAAAATAAAAACACACAATCTAAATATTAACAGATTTAATGCAGTCGATGGTTATAAATTAAATATTAGTGATTATGAAAATAATGGAACATGTTTAGAAGGAGTATACGATATACACAGTGAACATGCTGGGTTAGGAGCCTTAGGTTGTTCTTTATCTCATTTAACATTATGGGAGCATGTAAAAAATAATAATAAAAATACACTAATAATTGAAGATGATGTAATTATTCCCGAAAATTTACTAGAAAAATATAATAATTATATATCTGAAATACCTAATAATTGGGATATTATATTTTTTGGTGGTAATAAAATTATAGGAAAGAAAATTTCAGATAAGATAGTTTCACCTATTAATGATTTAGAATATATATTAAATAAATATAATATTAAAAATTTTAATTATGGTTCATTCGCATACATGGTTAATAAAAAAAGCTTTACTAAATTATTAAAATTATCGAAACCATTGCAATATACAATAGATAAACATTTAAGAGATATAATATTTAATAATCTTAATGTATATTATTTATCACCTATACTAATTAATCACGATTATGGTCAAAAATCTATTATCAGAAATAAATATAGAATTAGTGACAATTATCAGAATAGAATTATTTGCGATATAAAAAATCATATTAATATCGATGACTATTTTGAAGACATTAATATGTTATATAAGATTGAAAGTAATTGTAACTCTTTTGCAAATAAATTAGGTATTAAATATTTTAAAAAAATACTAAAAAATGGTAATAATTATCATTTAGACATACTTAAAGCATTCAGTGAAACGAGTAAAACTTCATGTCTTATTATAGATAGTAACTGTTTATGGGATAAACGTGTTAAATTAAATAAAATTATAAAAGATATACCTTTAGATTACGATATTATATTTTTTGGTAAAAAATGGGAGAAAATGAACTTAACTAATAGTAAGATTAATATTTTACAAACTAATTCATTAAAAGGGTTACATTCATACGCGATAACGAAAAAATGTGTTAAAAAAATATTATCACATATAAGTGAAGAAGAAATAACTGATTATGACATTTATAGCCAAATTACTAATAATATTTTGGAGGACATAATTAATAAATTAATATATAGTGATATTATTACAGCATACTATACTAATCCTTCTATTTTTTATATAGATTAAAGTATGGACTAAATTATTTAGATAATATTAAAATTAAAAATAAAATAAATAGATATAATGGATTATTTTAGTGATATATCAAATAGTAATATTAGTAATTATAATACAGACCAAAATGAATTTAATGATAATCCATCATCATATTGGTCTATATTTATTATATTTATTATGGTAATAGGTATAATGATATTATATATATTAGAAAAAGAATGGTATTATTTAATAGGTATTATTGTATTAATTATTTATTGCTTAAGTTTGCTTGGTAAATCTGTTACTGATAAATTATATGAATAAAAAAATCTAACTATTAAAGATAAATTATTTAATACAAATATAGATTATAAAGTTAAATAAAATTTAGCACTATAATTATAAATGATTAGTATAAATAATTGGAAAATTATGTTATTGAATTATTAAATATTTAGACTTTTTTTTATTAAGTTAGTAAATAATGTATCTAATTTTAATAGTTTAGGTTCACTTAATTCTAAGAACCATTTTGGAAATCCAGGTGATGTATTATATATTGGCAAAAAAAAGCTATCACATTTAGGGTCATAATTACTATTGGATAATAAAATATTATTTCTATATTTTTTTCCATTAGTATCTCTTTCAACACATTTAGAAGGCATATGTAAATATGTCCAATCTAATTTTAATAATTTTTCTATTTCTCTCCAAATTAGTTCTCTACCTAAGATATGATATCTTCTTCTAACTATATAAGGATTTTTATCTAAAATTTGATAAGCCTTTTTAATACAATTCCTCATTAATATAGAATCTTTTTTAGCAATCATTACCCAATTAGATGGTCTTGGATATCCAGAATGTAATGTGTTACATGTTTCACCAGTACACCCAAAACCGATAAAATCATATTTATTAAGATGCGCTAATAATGGACCTAAAGATTTAAAAACTATAGTATCACTATCTATCCATATCCCCCCATATCTATATAATAATTCTAATCTAATAATATCTGTTTTTTGAGGTATACTTAAATACATATCTAAATCTTTTCTAAGATTCGGTATAAAATTATAAATATTTTTTTCATTCAATAGATGTACATGAAAATTTGGGTTATGCTTAATAATTGTCTGATAACATAAATCTAAATATTTAGGTTTAATTTTATTAGGTTTATTCTCCCAATACATCCAAATATGATTAACCTTTTTATTTAAACTACATGTAAAATTCTCTTTATTTTTTTTTAAAAGTAATATTACTAAAATTACTAAAATTATTATAAATATATACATAATATTAGTAAACATTTTATTTATTTGTAGAGAATAAAGACTATAAAGGTGTTATAAATAATAACTAAGTTTAATTCATGTTATCTAGATAATAAATTATTAAACGTCTTTTTATAAAAACTATAAGGATTTATTTTAGATAAATAAACTAAATGGGTAATAAATTAATTACCCTGAGAATTGGTTTTATTATATATATTTATAGTATTGACTAATTTTATTAAATTATTTTTTTTAATTTCTTCTGTTTTTTTATTGTTATGTCTATAATAAAGTACCATGATAAAGAAAATAATAACACTAAATCCAATAAGTGAGAAATCATATTTTTTAGTAAATGAAAAATAAGATAAATTAGGTTTCATGTATTATACCTATATTTTCTTATTATTAATATTTAAAGAAATTAATAAAAGTTAATGTATGAAAGATACTTGGATAAGTTTTCTTCATTCATATCAATATATTCCTAATACTAATAATATATCTATAAATAATGATGTTCTAATAGATAATTCTGGAAAAAGAATAATGGGATTAAAGAACATACCCAAAGCTTCTAATATATATAAAATAGAATTAGATATTATTTATCCTAAAAAAAAAAGTTTAAAATACAACTTGGTAAGACTATCAAATATTCGAAATGAAACTAATTTAAAAATTATGATTAAAGTAAATGTTAGTTTATTAGAAAATAAAGTACTTAATGGTGAATATATACCTTATAGAGCAGAATTATTTAAATTAATAAGAAGAAATATTCGTAACTATATAAATTATAATGAAAATGTAAATAATTATATTAATATACAAAATTTTAATAATTTAATACCAACAAATGTAGAATTTAATAGGTGTAAATTATATAATTTTCAATTAGAATTATATAATTGGGTATTAGAAAGAGAGAATGGAACTTTTATAAAATGTCTTAATACAAATATTATAAAAATCAATAATTTATATGTTGATTGTGATTTAGAACGTTTCTATAATAAAAAACATGAAAATATGGAAAATAATATTTTTGTTAAAGGTGGAATTATTTTGAATGATTCATGTAGTTTAACAAGGGCATCACTATCTTATTTAATATCAAATATATACAATATTAAAAAATTTAATATAAAAGATGGGTATTTAGAAACTAATGCATCTTTAGTTATTTGTCCCAATAATTTATGTGATAAATGGAGTTGTAATTTTACGAATACTGGAAAAAAATGTATTGTTATTACTAATAAAACTCATTTGGAAAAATATACATATAATGATATAGTTAATAGTGATATAGTTATTATATCAATTAATATCTTAACTAATGCTTACTATTTAAAAAATTGGGAGGAGTATCAATCAAATGGACAAAATATAAATGACGCATTCGAAACTATATTATATGAAAAAATTAGAAATCCAAATTTAAAAATTATGAATAATATAATTTTTCAATTATTTAATTGGAAAAGAATAATTTATGATGAAATAAACAGTTATACTAAAAATAAAATCATATTTCAAATGTTAAATATATTTAATACAACAACTAAATGGGTATTAGAAAATTATAATATGACAATAAATACTTTAATAAATTGTTATAAAATACTAACAAATACAAAAATAGAATTTAATTTAGAAATTTTATATAAGTTTTCAACTTTGTCTATAAGAACTAAAATTAATTTAAAAAAAATCATAAAATATGAAGATATTAGATTAACATTTAGCAATATTGAAAAAAAGTTTTACCCTTTAATAAAAAATAAAAATGCATTTTGCAGTTTACCATTAAATTTTATTAAAATCAATAATAAATATTATAATAAATTACCTAAAAATTCTAAAATAAAAAATAATGTAGACCTTATGCTAAAACAAAAAGATATATGTTCGATTTGTTTACAAACATTATCTAAAAAGGATATAGGTATAACTGATTGCAATCACGTGTTCTGTTATACATGTTTATATAATAGTTCACTACATGTCAATACTTGTCCCAATTGTAGAAGTAATTTATCTTTTTATAAATTAAATTTTACAAAATCAGTAAATCATTACTGTAGTAAAATAGATAAATTAGTTAAGATATTAGATAATATACCAAAAACATTAATCGTATCTCAGTACGATGATACAATATCTAATATATATAAAATATTATTGGAGAAAAATAAAAATGTTAGTATTTATAATTCAAAATATAACTATAAATTTAATAAAGTTAAAAAAGGATATTTATTATTAAATTCAAAGTATATTGATAATTTATCATATATAGATAATATTAATGAAATTATATTTGTAGAGCCTATATATAAAAATATCGAATATGTAATTGATAATTTAGTTGCAAATATATGTAATTATAAATATAAAAATATTAAAATTATACGTTTAATTTATAATAATAGTATAGAGTCTTAATTAGATTTTAAATTTGATAAAAATATAGCTAGTACATATGAAATAATACCAACTAACATAAATACCAACCATAGCGGAATTATAGTTTTATAATTATTAGATGTCCCAAATCTTTTAATATTATTATTATAAAATAATACATTTGGTTTTATATATAAAATAATTGATATTACTGTTGCATATAAAATAAAACTAATAAAAAGTGTATTTAACATATATTATAATACTATATTAATTTTAATAAAAATATTTATTTTTTATAAAAAGAATAAATGTTTTTTTAAATATAATTTTATAATAGAATTATAATGTTCTATATATTTACGTTATTTATAGTATTATCTATTTTATATTATAAAACTAAATCTATAAGAGGTAGTTTAGATACAATAGAGTCATTACAATATAAAAATATAAAGGATTATAATTTTCAACTTAATGTTCCAGTAACTGAACAATTAAAATTGGGAACGTCTGAAAAAAATAACCCATATTATATTTTTGGATTAGAATTACGAAAATATTTTCCTATTATTTTAGAAAAAAGTAATGGTAGTAATGATAATTTAGTAAAATTATTAAATAGAAATATAGATATATGTTTATGCCAAGAAGATATTGCTTATGATATGTATTTTGGAAAAAATGAATTTCCATACCCTAATGCTAATTTAAGATTTATTTCTGGCCTTTTTTATGAATTATGTACATTTGTAGTACAAACCGATACATCTATAGCAACCTTTACTGATATTTCTAAACCAAATAAATATGTTATAGGTTTACCTGATAAAACTTCTGGTTCATTTAGGATGTTTAGTTTATTTTTAAAAATTTTAGATATTGAACTATTAGAATACGATCCAAATGATACACAAATATATAATAAAAAGATTAGATATATAAGTTCCCCTATAAATGTTTTAATAGGTTTGTTTATTAATAACCAAATTGACGGTATATTTTTAGTAACAACTACTAAAAATATTTATTTAATTAATTTGTGTAAAATTATGTTAGTTAAATTTATTCCAATTGTTATGGATAAAAAAATAATACAACCCGTAATTTATCCATTATTTAGTAAAACAATTAACACTAGTGATTATTATATTAGTATTCATAATTCTGAAAAAATACCAACTTTTGCAGTTAGAAGTATTTTATTGACTAGAGACGATATTGATACCCAATTTATATATTTATTAACAAAAACTCTTTTTGATAATCATTTAGAATTAAAAACAAAAATTAATTCCTTCTTATTTTCTCGATATTATCATAACTACTTAGAAGATGCATTTATACCATCACAAATGTTTTATGTAGATAAAAAATATCCGATACATATAGGTGCTTATAATTATTATAAAGAACTAGGATATATTTCAGATAATGACGTATTAGAAAGTAATAATATATTATGTAAAGATACAGTCTGTAAAAAATTTGACCCTGTTAAACATTATTGGAAACACACAAAAAAGGATTTAGAATCCGATTTAAATTTTAGTAGTTACTATTTAAAAATTTAAATAAATTTTATTTATTTATAAGATATAGATATAAATTTTAAACTAATTATTCGGAATCGAATTACTATAATTAAATTTAATAAAATCTTCTTTATAATATTCATACACTTTATTTTTTATGTCATCATTATAAAAATTATGGTATTTAGGGATATTAGCTCCTTGATATCCTAATCCAGCACACCCTTTAGGATGTAAATCTGAACTATTTTTTCTATTTTCTGCTATATCAAAATCATTATATATCATTTTATATGCTTCATTTTTGTTAATTTTTACATTAGTATAAAGATGTAGATTACGATAATTATCAAAACTATGCTTAATTCCTATTTCTTTTAAATATTCGTTAATTTGATTGCTATTTTCTAATTTAAATAATTTAGTATTATCTGTAATATTATGTTGTAAATATTGTGGTTTAAAATGAATATCTAATTTATTTTTAGGTTGTTTTATAAGATATTCAATAAATTCCTGAAAAGAAACCCTTATATTATCATTTCTATTATAATATTTTTTAATATCTTTGCAAAAATTTAGATGATGATAATTTCCAGTTAAAAATTTATCAATATATCCAGAAACAATTCTATTATATGGATTTCTAACAATTGATATGTTCTTAATATTTTTTGGTATTTTTGAAATATGTAGGTTTTTAAAATTAGTCCATATATTTTTTGGATTATTTCTATTTTCTATTTTTAATATGAGAAATCTTATACTCTCTTCGCCGCATTTAGGTGCTACTTGAAATGTAATTGCATTTTTAGGAGAAAAAAAAGGTATGTTATATTATATATATAATATAATAAATTTGATTTATATATGTATAATTTAATATGTAAATGACAGATAAGTTAATTCTAGATACAGAGTATGAAAATTCACCACGTAGACTAATATCTATTGGATATATTATAGTAGATTCTAATAATAATATAGTTAAAACTACTTATTATATTATTAAACATAATATAAATTATTTTAAAATTAATGAACATAGTATGTCATTTGCAGTTCATAAAATAACTAATAAAATGTGTCAAGAAGAAGGAGTTGAATTAGTTACAGTGTTGACCGAATTAATAAATGATATTAAAAATGTAAATATTATTGTAGGACATAATATGATGAGTGCCGATATTAGTACTATACGTAGAGAATCTATAGGTATTGGAATGTGGGATGATTTATTTTCAATATTAAAAACAAAAAAGATTCATGATACCATGAAACAGTTTAAATTATTTAATAAAGAATTGGATTCATATACTTTAGATTCTTTGTATAAACATATATTTAATAAATCTTTTATCAACCATCATAATGCATTAGAAGATTGTAAAATAACTTTTGAATTATATAAATATTTACTAAGTCAAAATCAGGATTTTGAATCATCATTTATGAATTATCCAGAAAATATTATCGAAACCAGTGTGAATAATATAAAAACATGTGCACTGTGCCGAAAAAATATATCAAACCATTATATAGTTAAAAACTTAGAATATAATTTAGATAATTATTTATTTAAATTATATTCACTATTTAATTTAAGTTTAGATGATATAATATGTACTAAATGTTATGATAATATTGAAATTATTAAGACTAAAGATAGTATTATGATAGACTTTTTAACTAAAAATATTAGTAAAAATTCACCAAAATTTACACAATATCAAGATACTAAAACACATTGTTTTATACCAAACATAGTAGAAAAATTAGATTTAAAACTCAAGCCTATTTATATTAATTGTCCATTTGAAGAAAAACATAAATGTAAATCAATTGGGGGAAAATGGGATACTAAATTAAAAAAATGGTATGTTAATGAAAAGATTGATATAAATTTATATAAACAATGGATATAGATTATTTCCATTCACCTTTATATGGGCCATATGATATACAATCATATTTAGTTTTAGATTGTTTACCAATACATCTATATTTTGATTCTTTAATATTATTTTCTAGTAATTTTTTTCTATTAAGTAATAATTTATCTATATTGTTAGTTAATACATTACAATTAGTATTATAATTGCAATAATTATTAGTTATTGTATTTCTTTTCAAAACTAAATCTTGCTCGAACTTAATACCTGATATTTTACAATTTTTAATTAAAATTTTAAAATCTTCTAGATAAATAAATATATTAAAATATAAAATAAAATAATGAGTTTTATTAGGTCGATATATATGTATAAGTAATTCAATATTATTTATATTATAGTTACTATTAATTAAAGTATTTATTGGTATTATTTTTAATATTTTAAAATCTGACTCATTATAAATTGTATTATAATTAATTCTAACATCTAAATTAATCTTTTTTAAAAGTTCATTTTTAATAATTTTATTAATAAAATTGTTATGGTCAGTTTTTGTAAATGAATCATTAATATTAATATTATTAGTTATTAATTTTGTACATATTTTTGTCATATCACCATAGTCTAATTCATTTTTGATAGAATAAAATTTTTTATTTTTATTAATAATCTTAATTGAACCTGTAATATCGTCATTAATATAACTATTATAACCAGTAATTGTTGTACTAAAATATTCCTTTTTATAAAATATAAGTAAACACAAAAATAAAATTATTATAATTTTTATCATATAATATTGTATTCTATTTTTATTAATCGCCAAAGTTTAATTTATTAGCATCATCATCATCTTCTAAATATTCTCGTTCTTCGTATTCTGCAATTAAATTTTGTCTTTCTCTACGCCTTGATTCTCTAAACTCTGCAAATTGTTGGTCTGTAAAATTTTCACCTAAAATATCTTCAGCTGCATTTCTATCTAGTTGTTCTTGTTCTACATCTAATAATGGGATATCTTCGTCTTCTGCAATATGGTCTAATCTTGAAGTTAATTTTTCTTTTTTACTTGATAACTCTTTCCATGATGATAATCCAGCTGCAACCATAGCTTTGAAACTTTGTCTAGCTTCTACAGATAATTCTGCCATAAATCCTAGATTTTGATTTTTAGTACTTTCGGAATAATTTTCAATCTCTTTTTTTATAGCTTTTTTGTTATATTTATCCATAAATATATGTTGTTTTTTAATATTATTTGCAAACTCATAAACAAAGTGGCTCATAATTTTTTTGTGTTCGGGACTTATAGAAACACTAGTCGATGAATATTTAGTTGTAGTCATATCTTCTCCAAATGATTCTTCATCATCCGGTTCTACAGGTGCTTCTAAATCATATTTATTTTCTTCTATTAATTCTAGTAAAGTAAGAACAAAACAATAGTGGAATAGAATAGATGATTGTCGGTAATTTAAAGGACTATTAAATATAATATTTTCTCTACAATCTTTAATATCCTGTATTCCTCTAATTTGAGTAATATTTTTAACAATATTAGATACAATATCTAAATATTTACTAAATATATCTACTTTATTCGGTATATACACTAATGGTGTATCTTGGTATGTAGATTTTAAAATCGAATTACTTAATTCAAAGTGAGTCTCCAAAGAATCGGATGGTAGTTTATGTTTTTTCCAAGTTTTAGGTATTCTAGATGTTTGTAACCATCTTATATATTCTAAATCATCAATATTAATAACTTTATTTAATTCTACTATAAGACTATTGAATAATCTTCTAATAAAAGATTCTTTCAATTTATATTTTTTATCAAGAGCTATGTCTTCTGATACAGTTTCTAAATCTTCATCATATATATTTTTAAAATTACCTAAATTAGTAATTAAATCCTTAATATCCATACCATATGTCTTAGAACTTAAAATATTACTTATAGAAGTTGATAATTGGTCTATTTTTAATTCTAAATGTGATTCCATAGTATCCCATAGGTCATTATAAGCTTCTATTGTAATGTCACTTGACAATTGTGAAATAAATTCTAAAAATATTTCATTATTTTGAAAAATAGTGTTTGATGAAATAGTTTTGAAAATATTTAATTTTTCAGGTAATTGATTAACTCTATGTTTTTTATAACTTAAATTGTTTGATTTAATAACATGTAACAATGAACTATATTCATCTATACTATAACTTTTACTTAATATTTCACTCCTTTCAATTCCAGTTAAAATACACCTATTATTAGTGTCATATATTCTAGATTTACCTATATATGGTGGTGTATCAATAAATTTTTCAAATAGTTTTTTAATATTTTGAGCCGTTAAATCTGCCTCTTCATAAAATAATTTAGTATTGAATTTTTGTAAAATTCTCTTTTCTGTAGCAGATTTAATTATAATAGTATCATCAGCTGATAAATTATTAATTTGTTTTTTAATATCTTCATGGTTTAGTAAAGATGTTTTAATAGTATTTAATTCTGAACCATGCTCTGGTAAATTATCGTAGAAATTATTAAATCTATAATTACTATCTATAGTATCTAAACAACATGAGTTATCGAGTGTAATTTTATTATATTTAATATTTTCAATATCAGTAGTATTAATGTATGTATTAATTCTATCAATGTATTGTAATGAATTCATCAGCATTGTTTCTTTAAAAGCTTCGGTTTTGAGCGTAATTTCTTCTTGAGGAATAGTAGATTTAATAACATCTTGAGTTAAATTACTAATTTCATCACCACTAATCTCGGGTACCCATTCTATGGATACTTCTGACAAAGGTGGTCTAAATTCGTTCCATATAGAATATGTTTCAAATTTTTGTCTAACTAATAATTCAGCCTTTTCTGAGCGACGCCTTTCATCTAATTTGTGTTTATAGTGTTGATGATGTTCTAATGTAAAATTAATAGTTTCTAGTAATAATTCAGATATTTTTTTCTTTTTTAGTGAAGCCCATATACCACCACTATTACTTAATCTAGTTAATATTATTGATAACATTTTAATGCTTGAATCATCTATAGTTGAACTAATAATTAACGGATATCCAGTTAATTTAGTACCATATTTATTTGATGGAATGACTGATTGTAAAAATAAAATTAAAATGGATGATATATATAAAATTTTCATTCTATATGAATAATCTAAAAAATATTCTTTTACTTTTTCTGGTTTTCTCTTCATACCTTTTTTCATTTTGATTTGGTCCTTTTCAGCTAATTTACTAATCCATTCCTCAATTTTTGAAGGAACTTTATATTGAATAATGTTATTACAATCATTTATTATAGCTAATTTATCATCATCAAATAATTGTATATTTAGTTGAGATATAATATTATCTAAAATCTCAATAGTAGTATATAAATCCATATTAGAACTTTTCAATTCTATTTGTTGTAAATAACTCTCCATATATTCTAATACAGGGTCTCTACTATCTTCACCACCAGTTATAGTTGCGTCGTCTTCTAAAACTTCTACAGTAACGTCTCTAGCTCCAGATTTTAAAAATCCTTCCAATGATTCAAAACCACTTATGGATAATTCTTTACCACATATTTTACACCAATTTTTACCATCTAATTCAACTCCATATGTATCATTTAATTCTGTTAATGTTTCTTTGTGGTCAACATCTTCTGTATAAATTTTCATAAAGTAAGTATCACATTTACAACATAATACTTTATTACCTTCTTTAGAATAAATAGAATTAATATTTTCACCTTCTTCTGGCTCTCTACCAAATTTATCAACTAATTTTTTTAAATTTGTATATTTACTAGCAGGTGTTAATTTTGAGTTTTTTTCTAAATATGATTCTAACTGCTTGTATAATAATTCATGTGTAGGATCAATATCTATTTCAATTTTAGGAAATTTGATTTCTTGTAATTTTCTATTATTTAAAATATTACTTTTAACTAAGAAATCTTTTAGTTGGGTTATTTTAACTTCTAATTCTTCTAAATTTTTAGGTGAAAGCTCTAATTTTTGTAACATTTCTTTTTTCATTTCTATAGTATTTTTAATATTTTCTATTTTTTGATAAGTAGTTTTGATGTCTTTATTAACACATCCAAAATCAGTAATATTAGAATCGGTAGTAACACATTTTTCTGTATCTGGAACATTAAAAAATTCGTCATCCATTTCCGCTAATTTTTTACCTCGAGAAATACACAAATCTTTGTATGTAGAAATAACGTTATCTAAATTTGAACGACTATTTAATACCCATTGTTGAACATCTCCAGTTTGAATACGTTTATATAATTTTTTATTATTAGAAGTTTCTAATATAGCATAATCATTTATTTTAACTATATTAGTACCAAAATTATGAACAATAAATTCTGGTCCAATTTGTATTGGTTTAAAATTATCAGATTCTAATTCTTCTAAAGATGTATATTTTTTTACTAAATTATATTGACGACAACTTGTTTCGGAGCTTGCGTCTTTACTTATTTTACCTTCTAATTCTATATTTAATGTAATAATTTCATCCCCCATTTTTTGGATATCGGTTCTAATAAATTCCATAGTTTTTTCTAAATTTTGACTTGTTTTTCTTTGAATATTATAAGTTATGGTTTTAAAGAATAATTTGCCATTATCAGGTTGACTTGTTATCCATTTTAATCTTGTATTGTCGTTATCTATAGGTAAATTATAATATGGGTATTCGCCATAATAATGACTAAAACTTTTTAATATTTTATCATTAATTAATGATATTTTATTTCTAATAACTCTACTAGAATAATCAATAAGGTATTTTTCATATTGACTAATTTTTTGTTTAATTAATTCTACTTCATTAGAACAATTTTCATTAATAGAATTATAAATATCAGCTAAGTTTGAATATGTAATATCATTAAAAGTATAATGATATTTATTTATAATTTTTTCAAATTGAGTAAAATTTATAATATTTTCTAAATCAGATTTATTATCATTAATAATAGTCTTAATATTAGGTAAAATATTATTAAGTATATTCTGTTTATCTTCTATTGTTATATTTTTAGATGGAAACAAATAAATACCTAATTTATTTTTAATATTTTTATAACAATTATTCTCTTCTTTTTTTATTAAACCAAATAATTTATTTACTTTAATATTTTTATTTTGTTTATCGATTGTTATCATATCATAATCTCTTTCTGGAAATTCATCTGGATTTATAGTTAAAATATTTTCGTTTATTTCTACTATTTCACCAGTTATAACTTTTTGATTGAGTTCATCGTCTTCTCCTTCTAAAATGCATATTTTAACTTTATCAGTAATACTATATTCTAAATCTATTTTTTCTAAATTAACATCAAATTCATCTAAATTCGTATGTAAGTAATTATGATTAGAATTAATAACTTCCTGTAATGTGTTAATTCCATTACCTAAATTAATATTACTTAATAAAACATTGGGTATCATTAAATAACCTATTATAGTAATCTCATCTGAATCTATTAGGATTTCTTTATCATCTGATGCTCTAGTAATTGGTCCTAATAATTTATGTATATCCACATTAATATTATTTGTACCATATTTGTCACTATAAGTAACACATTTTTTATTAATAATACAGTCTCCAACAACATTAGTATCACTAATTAATTTTGTTTTGTATCCAACATCTAATTTAATATTTTCATAAGGTCTTATCAAACTATTTATCTCATTCATTTCATTATAGTATGAATAATTTTTGCTACCCGAACCATCTACATTTCTATATTTAAAATCTAACTTATTTAGCTTTACTAATTCTTCTATTATAGTAGTATTTATAATAGTATTACCATCATCTGTACTTTGTAATTGTATTAGTTGTTGCAAATCATCGGTATTAACATAAATTTTCTTTTTTTCACTTATTATTGGTATTAGTCCTATTTTACTATAATCATCATCCATATAGAATTTTAATAAAGTTTTATAATTATCTCCTTTAATTTTGGGTTTAACAATATCTTGTGTTTCTGGATTTAAAATAGAATATAAATGTTTTAATTCAGTATAGTTATTAAGTTTGTCTATAATATCCTTAACAATATACTTATTTTCTCTATCTTTTTCTGGTATCATTCTAATTAATTCACTAAATAAATCATCTTTTTGTTGTTTTTCATTTAATATAATTTTATCAGCCGATTTTTCATGCTCTTCTATTATTATAATATCACCTTCATCGGTATCGTATTCTATATCATAATCTTCTTCACCACTATCACTATCGGCTTCACTACCATCTGCTCTACCATCTTCACTACCATCTTCACTAGCATCTTCACTACCATCTTCACTAGCATCTCCAGTACCATCTTCATTATCTTCTATATCTTCGGGGTCTATACTACCACTATCACTGTCGCTACTTGTACGGGATTCAGAATTATTACCATCTCCTGTATTCTCCTGACTTTCTTGGTAAGGTTGTACAAAATCATCATCTGCTATATACTGAGCATAATCATCATCCTCAGGGTCTATAGATTTACTGGATGAATTTGAATCATCTGACCCCCTTAATTCTTCGCCTTCTGGATCAATTGATTTACTAGATGAATTAGAATTATTTGAGTTTCTGGATTCTTCTTCTCCAGTTGATGGGTTGGACGCTGTAGTTTTACTAGAACCTCCTATATATGTTTTATTTTGTTCCTTTTCATTTAAATCAATACTATTTGATTCATTTTTGTCTAAATCTAAAGTATTTAAATCAATACTATTTGATTCATTTTTGTCTGAATCTAAAGTATCTAAATCAATACTATCTAAACTATTTTTTTCCGAATCTAAAGTAGTTAAGTCTACTTCATTATCTAAAGGTTCAATATTAAAATCTAAATCATTATCGTCTAAACTTTCTATTTTAAGAGACATTTAATTATATATTATCTAGATATTTTTTTTATTTATCGTAATCGTAAATTTATTAAAACATTATTTAAAAATTGATTTCAAGATAAATTAATATTATTAATAATATTATGGAAGTTTTAACATGTATTGAGAAAAATACATCATTTAGCGATGTAAAAAAAATTTTAGAGTCGAAGGGACTGGTTGTAATTGACTATGAACAAGATGATATTTATTTAATAAAATATGATAAAGAGAGTTCAGATATGAATGATGATGATGTGAAACAATGCAGAGGATTAATTGTTTCTAAGGATGGAAATAAAACTCTTTGTTATCCGCCAAATAAATCAGTAAAATTAGATGAGTTGCCTAATGATAATATAATTTACGAAGAGTTTTTAGATGGTACCATGATTAATCTATTTTACTATAATGGTGAATGGAGGATATCTACTAGAAGTAGGTATGGAGCAGAATGTAATTATTTTAGTGATAAAACATTCAAAAATTTATATGAAGAATCAAATAATATAGATTATAATTTATTAGAGACAAACTGTTGCTATACGTTTGTATTGATGCATCCAGAAAATAGAATAGTTAAAAAATATAGTTCAGCTAGTATATCCTTAGTTCATGTTGTAGATTTATCAGGCGAAAAACCTAAAATATTAGATTTAAATGATGTTAAGAAAAAAATGGATAGTGTAGGTTTAAGTTTGCAATATCCAAAAAGACTTGAATTTAAAACAATCAAAGATTCTATAGATTATGTTCATAATCTTGATGATTATGAAATACAAGGAATTGTTTTAAAATCTGGTAATATTAGGAGTAAAATTAGAAGTACTAAATATAATAAGGCCAAATATTTACGTGGTAATACACGAAATGTTAAAGAATTATATCATACCTTAAGGCAGAACAATCATATTACCGAATTTCTTAGTATTTTTCCAGAATATGATGAAGAATTTAAAAAATATCAACAGGAGTTCTTTGATAGGACAACTAAATTATGGGATTTATATAAGAAATGTTATATTAAAAAAACGCATGATAAATTATCTACAATTCCATATGAATTTAGACCTATATGTTATGAATTACATGGACAATACTTATCTACACGAGAAAATATTACTTGGTATGATGTAAAATTGTTTATGAATAATTTGCCTATTCCTAGAATATTATTTATAATAAATTATCAAAATCAAAATGAAAATGAAAATCAATTAGAAAATAACTAATTATATCTATCTTGGATTACAAAATTTTGTAATTTTAGAATGGAACCAACCATTTAAGTTAGACCCACCAATTCCACAATGATGTACATATACAACACATAGATTATAAACTACAAAGAAAAATGTAGCTAATGCAAAACCAATATTATTTTGTAATAAAGCTAATAAGAAATATACAAAATTTAATAATGTCATTAACCAAATAAAAGCCATAGAAAATGATTGTGCTTTAAAGGTTTTAAATAATGTATACATTTGCACAACAACCGATAGACCATTTGTTATAGTAGATACCCACCCCCATTGTGCTTTAGTTAAGTAAAAAAATTTTTTTTCTTGATTATTGTCAATTATTTTTTCTGAATTATTCTCCATTATAATATATATATATATATTATAATGAAAAAAAATAGTATTAAAGATTATTTATTAAATGAAAAAGTTTTAAAAATTCCAAATTTTGGTGAATTTACTATAGTAGATGTAATTTTATTTTTTGTAAATTTGTTAGTATTTCCAGCTATGTTTTTTCAAATGCACAAAACATTTGTAAGAAAAGAATCAGCTGATTTTAATCCTTTATTTGTAGGTTTACAATTATTAGGTGGAGCTCCTGAAGGAATGGTAGGTGCTATATTAGGAGAAATGAATGACAATAAACAAATGTTTTATATAGGTATATATGCTATGTTTTACAATGCATTTATGTTATTTTTCAGATTTTTTGGGAGAAATGGATTGATTAAATCATTATTTTAAATTATTTTTTTTTTTTTTAATTTTCTAGTTTTCTTCGTTAATGAAAATTCTGAACTAATTTTATTATCCAATTTGTTACAAATTTCCTTTATATGTTCGACTGTGGTGTTTAAAATAGTTTGAATTGTTTCTATACTATTATCTTTAACACCAATTCTTATAATAATATGGTCGTATAAAGGGTGTGGTTTATAATACCCTACAAAAGATAGTTTTGGGTCATTTAAATAATGTGTATATGTCTGGATTAAATTTCCAAGAGTGTGATTTTCAAAATTAACTTTAATATCGAAGGCTTTTTGGACAGTATCTGATTTATTTATAGACACATGTTCATCATTTTTATCTACCATAAATTTATCTAAATTAGTTATAAATTTATCTAATTTAGTTTTAATATGGTATAAAGATTCACTTAAAATATTAGCAGCAGGTATAATTCCAATAGATTCTATAGTAAATTCAAATATATTTGGTTCATCAGAAGCGTCTACATGAAAATATCGTTCACCATCTGAAATAGTAAAGGACCTAGTTAAAGATTCTTTCTCTAAGGCACTTAATGCAGACCCTTTTTTTTCTTCTTTGTCTGTAAGATGGGTATCTATAGCTAATTGTAATTTATTTTCGTCAATCTTATTATTATATACAGATTTAGACACAGGCGACCATCTAGAATTCTCTCTACCTGATGATTTAATAGCTTTTGCTTCTAATTTTAATTTTTCACCTATACCATTCGGATTTGGTTTTAATTTAGTAATTAATATATATTCATTTGTGTTACTATCAGGTGGGAAAAAATCATCAGTATTTAATTCAGTATCAGTGTTTAAATCCTTTACAATGATATCTTTAGTAGTAACATTTAATATTTTAGATGTAGTATTTTCTACATTTAATATAAATCTATATCTATCTGAATCGAATTTATCTATTTCTAAATAATTTATAGGAATCATACCAATTCTATGCATAATAAATTCATTGTGTAGAGATGATGTATTTTCTATAATATTTACATCTGATTCTTCATATGGTTCGGTTTTAAAACCAATTGTTTCTACTTCACTTAAACATGTTCTCCTTATAGCATTAGATAAACTATTATTTACATTAATTAATTCAAAATTAATAAGATAATCATTATTTTTTTTAGTTATAATTATATCTGATTCTTCCATATAATATTAATAAAGATAAGATTTGTATATTTAAATCAATTTTTAAATATGTGTTTAAAATTTTTTTATAAATTATTTAAATAAAATATAAATGAATAAAAATATAGTTTTTTATAGTAATTATTGTAATTATTCTAAAGAGTTAGTAAATAAATTGTCAAAAACTAAACTACATGATTCATTAATTTATATATGTGTAGATGATAAAAATATTTCATTACCTAATTTTGTTAATGTTGTACCAACTATTTATTTATACGAAAATAAGCAAATATTAACAGAAGATGATATTAATAATTGGGTTAATCAAAATTTACAAACTGACGATGATAATGAAGATGTTATAGCATATCACGGCAATTCTATAGGATTAAGTGGATTTTCTACAAATTTTTCATTTTTAGAAGGTGATAATGATTCGATGATAGCTAAATATTCTTTTCTAGATTCTAGCAGTAAAATTGAAACCCCTAAAGAATTTAATGATAGCAAAACTAATTCCAAAAAAAATTTAGAAAGTTTCATGGCTCAAAGAGAGAATGATATTAAATTACAAAGAAATTAATACAAAGAAATTAATATAAAGAAATAAATCACTATTAATAAATAATGTCTATATTAACTGCATTTAATACACAAATAATAAATTTTTTAGATGAAACAATCAACCTATATCCTAATGATTTAGATTTCTCGACTTTTAAGAATGCTATATTATTATTAAAAAAAACAAATCCAAGAAAAATATATGAATTATTTAATCTATATATAGACAGTTACAGAGGCAAAATAATGAATAGAGATGAAACATTTTTTATTTCAGAATGCAAATACCAAGAGTTTACAAACTACCAAGAATATTACAAAAATAATAGTATAGATATTTCACATGTTATAGATAAACTTAAATTATATTGGACAGATTTATCTGATAACAATAAAGATAAAATATGGAAATACTTAGAAATATTAATAAAGTTAGGTGACATGATGCGTAAGAAAACATAATAAATTATATAGAATATATCATATAATGGAGAGAACTAATATAGAATATTTTAATTATTACTTAAAATTATTTATAAAAAATATTATGGAAAGCTTTCCTGAGTATAAGGATAATTTATTTTCGTCTTATAAAGAACTACTAATTGAAGAAAATTGTAATAACGATAAATATGTTAAAAAAATTATGAAAAAAATAAAGAAATATGGTACTGAAATAACTAATAGAGATGATTTATTATTTGATACTGGAATATGTATTCTTAAAAATATAGATTTTAAAGATTTATGGGAAAAGGATATTTCTAAAAATAATAGAGACAAAATTTGGGAATATATTCAAACATTATATCTTTTAGGAAATACAATAATAAGTGATACTGATAGAATACAGAAATTAGTTAAAAATTTTAAAAATATTAATGCAGATGAATTAGAAACACAAGTTATAGATGATGTTAAAGAAGAGACTAGTGAACCAGATATTAGTGAAGAAGACCAACAATTATTAGATATAATGAATAATTTAAAAAATAATAAAGTAAATGATTCAGATATACCAGATGATTTTTTAAGTAATGGATTAATAGGTAGTTTAGCACAGGAACTATCAGAGGAGATTAAATTAGATGATTTAGATATGGGTGGCTCAAATAATGATGACATATTGGGTAATTTGATGTCTGGTGATAATCCTATGAAATTCATGAATTTATTGCAAAAAGTTGGACAAACAATTCAAAATAAAGTAGAGTCAGGAGATTTAAATCAAAGTCAATTAGTAGATGAAGCTCAAAACATGATGAGCTCATTGAAAGGTAATAATCCATTATTTAACAATATGTTTAATATGGCTCAAAATGCTCAAAAGGCTAGTAATCCGACAAGAGATAAATTAAGAAAAAAATTAGAAGCTAAGAAAAATTCAGAAGATAAAAATAAAAATTAAAATAAAAATTAAAATTAAAATTAAAATTAATTTAATATTTTATAAGTATAAAATATTAAGTTATTAGAAAATATATCATATTATTTTTATAATGTAATTATATATGAATCAAGATATATCCGATAATATATGGATAAAAGATATAGAAATATTATTTAACTCTGAAAGAATAACAGAGTTTATTCCTACAATAGATATGACTAATAATGAGAAACTAAATTCTCTTGTTAGATTATCTTTTTATTTATCAATTATATTAGTATTATGTAAAAATAAACTATCATACTTAGTATTATTTTTTGGGACATTAATATTAACGTATTTAATATATATTTTTAATACGTGTGAAAATAAGGAATTATTTAAAAATAGTAGTAATATAAATATAGAAAAACCATGTAATCTTAACTATAAATATAGATTAAATAAAGATTGTGTTAGACCAACTAAAAATAATCCATTTATGAACGTATTACCAACAGATGATAGAAAAAGAAAACCGGCTTGTAGACTTAATAACAAAATTAAAAAGGAGATAGATACAAATTTTAATAATAATTTATATAAGGATATAAACGACGTATTTAATAGAAATAATTCACAACGTTCATTTTATACTATGCCAAGTACACAGTTAGATAATGAACAAGAAAGATTTGCCAATTGGTTGTATAAGGTTCCAGAAACTTGTAAAGAAGGAAATGGTAATCAATGTGTGGGAAATTTGCATACATCATTAAGAAACCATCATACTGGTACCTAATTTAATAAATTTAACTATTATAATTTAATTCAATATATTAAATTAAATTATAATATATTTATCTTATAGTAATATATATATAATGCCATTAGAAGGAAATAGTGAGTTTTTATCTAATAAACAAGTTCAAAAAAATAATAATACACAACAATTTAGAAATAATAAAGAGACAAAATATGGTAAATTTTCTAGAAATAATAGTAATTGTGTTCAGTTTGAAGGATTTAGCGGACCTCTACAGCAAAAAACTAAACTTAACGAAGATAAATGTTATGAAAATGAAAATAATAAACAAAGTGTTTTTCCGGGAAGATATATGACTAGTAATTATAATATATGTGAATGTGGTATAAATAAAGTAGTAGAATTTGCCACAGAAAATCCATATATGGTTTTTAGAGATGGGTATGGTGTATCCGAATGTAATGTAGATGATAGTTCTAAATTAAGAATAGGAAATACTAGAAAAAATCCTAAATGTAAAAATCAAATATTTCATCGTCCATATTTAACAGTACCTTATATGGGAAGAGGTTCTGGTAATTCAGAAATTGAAACTAAAATGCTACCAGGTGAAAGTACTACACAAAGAAAACAATGTAATACTTTAGCGGGTGTGAGTATAGATAACTATTTTATGCCATTAGTTAAAAATCTTCAAGATAATATCCAAAATCCTAATAATTTAATACAAGAAAATGCTGATAAAAAATGGTTAAGAGGAGGAGTACCATCGCGACAATTAGTTAAAGATATAGATTATTTAGAGAGATGTGGAAAACAATTAAATAAAAGAATAAAAAAATAATTTAAATTATATTTTAAATAGAATCGTAAAAAATTTTATATTATATATATATACAGAATGAGTTCGAACAGATTAATATATGATACTTGTGCCTATAAAACAACTCTTGAGCAAAGTGTTGGACCTTTAGCATATCAATTAAACCCTATAAGATATGAAAATTGTAATAAATGTAGAATTGAACTTGGTACAGTTGGTGGAACTGCTGTTAGCCATATTAAAGGTAACTTAGTTGATTTAGAAACCGATTTAAAGGGTATTACAAGAAAATCATCTCTATGCCCATCTAAGAAATACCAAAATCCTTGCCCTAATGGTGATATAAACAACTGTCAACCAAATAAAATTCATATTCCAAGTTCCGCTTGCAATAAAGCTAGAGATATAAATACAAATTTAGTACATCTTCCATCATGTCAAATGATAAGATACAAACCAGTTCCATTACCTGACCCTACTGTTTTAGAAGGTTGTCCTGCTCCTAACCTTAAACAATACAATAACTAATTAAATTTTTACTATTTTAAGTATTAAAATAAATAAAAATTTATATATATTTAAATGTTAGTATATATTAGGAATGCGTTACACTAAAAAGACTAGACAATATTCTAAAATAAGAAAAAAAAGAAGCAGAATTTTAAAAGGTGGAGGTGAAAATAAATTAACAATAGATATAGGACAAATTGAAAAATTGGCTGATCTTAGAAATAAAAATATTATTACCGATGAAGAATATACTACTACAAAAAAAAAATTATTACAACCAGTTAATAGTTATTCTGGATTAGGAGGAACTATTAATTCTTTAGGCGATAGTTTTGTAACTAAAGGTATTAAAAGTGCTGTAAATATGGTTACTTGGCCATCAAGAACCATGTTTAATACTGCTAAAACATTATTAGGTTATAATAAAGATGAAAATATAAATAACGCAACAAATAATAACCTTAATTCTAATGTTAATAATGCAAATGTTAATAATGCAAATGTTAATAATGCAAATGTTAATAATGCAAATGTTAATAATGCAAATGTTAATAATGCAAATGTTAATGATGCGAATGTTAATATAGATAACACTAATAATGAAAATATGACTAATAATAGTATGAATAATATTAATCCTGGTGTTAAAATCGGTGGTAATATAGAATGCTATGATAAAGTAGAAGACATTTGTAATCATTGTAATAAATCGGATGACTTGTTAAAAATATATGATAAAGTGGTAGATAAATTACAAAATACAAGGGAAATGCATTTTGATGATGCTACTAATAAAAAAATTAATACTCTAACACTTTTTAATATTCAAACAGGTGGAAAAAAAAACACATTTAATAAAAAACGTAATTATAATAAAAAAACTAAAAGAAAATCAAATAATTAAAAATAATCTTAATTTTTTTTATCTATTATAATTATATAATGAGTTTTAATAGATTAAATTATGATACATGTGCTTATAAACATACTTTATCAGAATCTATAGGCCCTGGCGAATATCAAATTAATACACCACCTATTTCTTGTGATCCATGTTTTCCCAAGGATCCATCTTATAGATTACAGAGACAAGGAGCTAGTGTTAATACTAGAACGCCCATGATTGATGTTGACTCTGAATTATTAGGTATTACTAGATTATCAAGTAGATGTCCTTCTAAAAAATTCTTACCCAAAGAAAATAAAAATGGTGAAATTTGCGAAGGAGAACCTCAACAAGATTTTAAAGAATGTGATATGCCTACAGCAGAAGATACCAGAATTAGCAATCCTTCGTGCAATTTAAGAGGTACTGGATGGAATAGATGGGAGTGGTTATGTTTAGATCCACAAGAAAGAGTCCTTATGCCATTTGATTATAATATTAGTAATAGAATTGTAGTAAAAGATAATCATCGTCCATGTATACCAAAACCGATTGATGTAAATCAATCATTGCCTACACCTAATAATAAACCTATTTATACACCAATTGTTAAAACATGTGGTGTACCTACTAATCCACCAAGTGTTCATTGGAGAAGTAGTAACAGTATTCGCGAATATTAAATAATTATTAATATTAAATTAAAAATAAATTATTAAATTTCATTTTAGAATTAAATTTCATTCTAGTATTAAATTTAAATAAAAGCTCTTATAGTTACACTAATTCTTTTCCCCATTTCTAATGCCTTTTTTCCATTTATTTTTGGTATACTATGCTTATAATATTTTTGACATTCACCACCCATTTTTATTAGTGAATTATTATGTAAACAAAATTTTTTCTTATCTTTTGAATCAGATTTACTTTGGACAATAAAATTCCGTTCTTGTCCAAATGAAAAACAGTAAATAGTACTATTTTTTATCAACGATTTTTCATCATCTGCATGTAATCCAATATAATTACGACCATCTTCATACCAATTTACTAAAATACCGTTATAATTTAAACTTTCTTGTGAATTTGTCCACTCTAATAATGGTTTGATAATTTCTGGAACCGGTATAGATTCGTGTGTTATATTAGAAAATTTATAAATTCCCTCACCGTAGTTTTGAAAATATCTAGGGGTATTAATTTCTTTTCCATATAGTTTTATTTTTCCATAATTCTCGGGATGTATACTCCACAATGTATTAAAATCATTTTTACTAAATTTAATACAACCATCTATAGTTTGATAATATTCTAAAAAACTATCTCCTTCATTTAGAATTATTTTACTGTTCATTTTTTTAATAAAGTCAATTTATTAAGTCAATTTTATTATTATTCCTAAAAAAAATATCTAAACTAAATATATTTATGAAATTGCCAATAACTATTGTTGGTGCTGGACAAATGGGTTCTATTTTAGCGTATAGATTAGTTAATAGAGGATATAAGGTTAGAATTTTAGATTCAAGAAAGAAATACCAAAAAGAAAATAATCAAATACCATGGGGTTGGTTACGAAAATTTAGTCTACAATCTACAGCAAAAAAAAGATTAGTAACTTCAGAATTTCCTATTAAAAATATTGAAGATAAGATAAATTTAACATATGGACCGATGTTATTGACTTCTAAAAATAATAAAAGTTTAGATTTATGGAATAAATGGATATCTGACAATCCAGATACAGATGCAAAGGTTTTAAAACCAAACGAAGCATATAAACAATTTAATATAAACGAAGATTACTTTGAAAATAAAGGTGGTGTATTTGAATGTGATAGTAGAGATTGTCTTATGGATTTCAAAATGTTAAATGATTATTTATGGGATACATTAGAAAATAACTCTGATTGTGAATTAATAGAAAATTGTAAAATAGATTCAATTATTACTAATACAGACAATATCGCAACAGATATTGTATCAAATGGTGAATCAATTTCTATAAATAAAGCAATTTTTACTATAGGAAATCAAACATCCAAAATTTTAGACAAGAATATACCTATTGTAAAAATAGATTTACCTTATAGCTTTATTGATAATGTATCCAATCAAAATTATATTGCTTTATGGAATAAAAATAGTAGTATTAATTATTTTACAGATGGAACTGTAAAATTAGCTTGTGGAACACAAAGCATAATAAACTATAATTCTATAAATATTCATACTGTTATGAATTTTATTAATATGGGATTAGGTGGTATATCTAATTTACATTATAATAGTTCTAATGAATTATTGATTAAATTAGCTATTAAAGAATTAAATGAAATGAGTATTTTGACTAAACCAAAAATAAAATCTATAGATTCATGTACTGTAGACCTGACACCTAATTTATGTCCTTATATTTATTATTTGCCAAATGCTTCAAATATTTTATCTATAAGTGGTTTTAGTGGTTCGGGATCAATGATAATTGATAATAATTTTACTGAATTAATAGTAAATAGTGTTATAAACGGTAAATTAGATAGTCAATTAAACACATTTAAACCTAAAAATAATTTTTTATATAACTTAAAAACACCAGAAGATAAAAAAACTCCACTATCATCGATTATTTAAAGATAGTAATATGAATGATACTATATGGATGAATTTGAGCGTAATTTATACAAATATGATATTCCAAAATTAAATATAGAAGATAGAATTGGATATACGCAGTATATAGATTTTATTAAATGGGATGAATTTACAAATCCAATCATGAAAGGATATGATATTTTTGGAAGAAAATTTGTTGTGATTAAAATGATAATAAATGATATCAAAATAATGCAAACTTTTTTTCAAAGACATTCATTTGGTAGACTATGGATGGGGTGTGGTCATGCTACTGTTAATTTAATAGACACTTCAAGTGGTATGAGTAAAGAACAATTTAATTTAATAAGCCAATTAATAAATAAAGAAAAGGTTAAAATTAGAAGCGAACATAGACCTGTATTAGATTCTTTTATAGATAATTATGTTGTATTATATAACGAAATAAAATGGAATGCTGCTATAAAAATACAAAAAGCTTGGCGTAGATGTAGGTGGAATCCTGAATATATAATGTGTGCAAACATTTCATTAAAAAAAATAAATAATTTAAGAAAAAATGATTTATACTAATTTTTTATAAAATGATATATTCGTTTTTAAATTTTTAATTTCATCTCGGTAACTATCAATTAAAGTCATAACACCATCATACCATTTTTCATATTGTAAAAGTGTTTCTTCTAATGAATTTTTATCCAATACAATAATTTGACCATTATCTGTTTTTATATTAAATTCTTTCAAAGATGCTTCTAATTTTGTTTTAATAATTTCTTTTTTTGATATATCTGTTTCTAAGTTTTTAATTTCGTATTCAATATATTCATAATCTTCATCTAATTTTTCTTTTATATCATAAATTTTAGATATATTTTTCGTAACACATTTTTTAATATAATTTTCATTTTTATCATTTTCATTGCTATTATTTTCTTGTAAGTTTTTTAAACATTTTTTAGTAAATTCTTGCTTTTTTTTATATATTTTTGTATCAACAGTAGTAATTTCATCTAGTATCTGATTTGATTCTATGCTTATATTTGATAATTGTTCATTTAATTGTTTAATAATTTTTTCATGTTTAGTTATTTTACTATAAATTTTATTATACTCTTCTAAATCATTTTTAGTTTTAGTAATTTTAGGTAGTAACATTTTTAAACCTAATTGGCATTTTGCTAATTCTTCATTTTTTTCTTGTAACTTTTCTTCATTTTTTTTAATTTTTTGTTTCATTTTTAACTTATCTTGACTTGTTTCTAACCAATATTTACCTATTTTTTTTGCTAAAGCGATTCTTGATATAATACCTGAATTACTAGATTTTCTAGATTTTCTAGAAAGACGTGAATTTTTAGATACCTTTTGTGATTTAATTATTGGTTTACGTGTTGGATTTAATAATCGTTTATTTCTTTCGGAGCTTAGGCATACTAATTTTTTACTATTTTTAGAATTACGTGATGTTAATAATTTTTCTCTTTCGCTCATTAATTGATTATTACTATATCCAATATAATCATATTCTTCACACTCTGAATTATACGCGGTTGAACAATATGCCATATTATTTTCTTTTTTTTTACTTCGTAAAGATAACTCTTCTTCTAAAATTGAAATTATAGATTCAATACATTTTTTATCTAAAGAGTTATTTCTAGATAATCCTTTAAGCTGTGATTGAAGGTTTTTTTTAAATGTGTGTATATTAAATTTTTTATTTGTAGGAAAATATTTACTACAAATATTTTCCAATAATAAATCTCGACTATCAATATCTTTACGGATATTTTTTTTTCTAATATGTAATAATTCTAATAATTTAGTAAATATACTATCGGTGTATTTAGGTTTATTTTTTTTAAATTCGTTCTCTAATTTAACCTGTTTTGATAATTGATTTTGCCGTAGTTCCTCCTCTAATGATAAATTACTTAGTGCTCTTTTTATAATATTATTTCCAGAAATTGATGAACTGCTGTCACTTTTTTTCATATATATATATATTTACATAATTATTTGTATAAATCGGTAATATTTTTAAAAGTCCCACCTTCTTTATTTCTAGCATGTATTGACTTTACTACTGAATTATTTTTAATATAAGCAATAATAAAGGAGTTAACTTCTAACATATTCTTAAAATTTTTTAAAAATGATATATTATTTTTATTATCATCAATTTCTAAAATATAGTTGTCTTTTATATTTATTTTAAATGCTATTTCAAACTTATTTACTATAATTTCTGTCCAATTCATATAATTAAATTATAGATAATTAATATCCATATTTTATATATTAATTTAAATGTGGTAATATATTAATGCTATTATTAGTTGCACTTATAATATTATTATTGTCGGTATTAATTAATTTATATTTAACTAAAAGAACATATATTAAAACATATTTAAATTATCACAAAAGTTTACCAGATTTATTTCATCAACGTTTACCTTATAAGAATTTAGAATATATTACCGATAAACTACCTGTAATGTATACAATATTATTAGCTTTATTAGTGTTTATTAACAGAAAAAGATTGCCTATTAAATATATTTTATGTATATTTATAATTCAATTTTCTATAATATTGTTATTAAGGTGTATATCATTTACACTAACACTTATACCACCACCGAATAAAGACTGCATCTTAAAAAAAACATATATTAAATATCGAAAAATTAAAATGTTAATGAAAGACCTAATAACTGGTAGATTTCATGGAGGATGTGGTGATTTATTAATTAGTGGTCATATGAATATTATAATATTGTGTACTTTGTATATTATTCATTATAACTTATTATCTGTTATACCAAAAATAATAATATGGTTGATTACAATTGTACCTGCTGTAATGATATTAATTTCAAGGTGTCATTATTCTATAGATATTTTTTATTCATATTTAATTACTATTGGTGTATTTTATTTAACAATTGAAAAATTTAAGAATTTTATAAATATATAAATAAATTTGAATTTAATAATATTTAAAAACTATAAATAAATATGAATTGGTGGTTTATAGTGCAAATAGATAGAGATTTTATAACTGGTATATATGGTGATGGATATAGACTATATCGAGAAGGTAAAACTACCTATGATAGAGTTTTTGGAAAACAATATGACAATAATAAATTAATAGTAGAAACTTATAGTGGTGAAATAGTCGAATTAGATTCTGAACCTAATAGTGAACAGTTTAATAATTTATTACATAATCCATGGAAACAATGGGATAAACTTCATGGAAATCATCCATTTTACAAAGAAGATAGAACTGATTATGAACCTTGGTTAGCAAAAACTATAAAAGAAAGCGCCGAGTGGTTATCTCTTACTTAATATAAGTAATTTTAATTATTTTTGTTAACTATTTTAAATTATATGAATAATTTATTTGATATTATAATTATTTGCAATCAAATATTATTGATAAATAATATTCTTTATTAAGATACCGAAACGAAATATTATAAAGTAATATAATTTTAGATGTGTATTAAAAATGGTAATACAACTAGTATAACTTTGTTATTTAGTTATATAGATTATATATAATTTTACTCCATTCTGATGGATCCAATGTTCCTTTTGGTGGAGAATTAAAGTATTCCCAATTAAACACTCCTCCGAAATTAGGATATTTAGATTTTATTTTTTTTATCTCGGTAAGTACCGAGTCAAAATCTTGACCAGTAATCATCCCTATAACTACTTTTTCAGATGGATATCCATTAGTAATGCATTCCTGATATGCTTCAAAAGAGAAATCACCATAGAATTGAATATTGAATAATTATTCTCCATTCATTAATATTATATAAATCTTTATAAATAAATCCACACATATCTTATTGGTCATACTGGAATGATGATTGAATAGGTACCATAGCTACTGTAAATTTTGGATATTCTAATTTTATCTTTTTTAATTAACATTTTGATGTTATAATTGATACTATTCTTCTATATCTAAGGTAATTGCGAATAACTTTTGAAAAATTATTAGTTGACACCTCTATTGATAAGGCCATAGTTTTTTGTATGTTTTAACACATCTTCTTTTGATTAACAACATCACTTTTCATAATTTTTTCTAATTTTGAATTAAGATTGTTGATTGCTTGTTCATTCAATAAATTTAAATAATTATTATAATTTTTTTTTATTTTATATAAATAAATATTTATTTATATATAATATAAATGAATAAATACGAGAATTATATTTTAAATGCTTCAAATGAGTGTCCAAAATGGAAACCATTCTCTGGAAAAAGCAAAAAATGTTCTAGATGCTATGAAGGTGTCAAACCAAAACGACCATATCCATTAAGATTATCTAAAAAATGTAAAAAGAAAGGTTCTAAGAAAAATATCATACCATCTGTATCTGGAGATTGTTCTTCGTGTTTTGATTTTGGCATTAGACAATTTCAAGATTCTCATAAAACTATGGATAGATTTAATAAAAAATATTTCTCAACCAAAAGAAAAACAACGACATCTGGTATAAGTTGGGATGTTGTAATATTAAAAAAAGGAACTATGTTATGGCACGGATGGAAAATTTATGATGATGATTCTGCTAATCATTTATATTTAGAAAATGAGGACTTATGGCTTACAGAATATTCAAAAGCCCAAATGTATGCTAAAGAATTAAATGCTAACATGTCATTATTTATTGTTAAAGATGATATTGAATTATTTGATTGCGACAGTCTCTATAATTACTGGCAATCATTCAATGTAATGATAAGATCTTTAGAGGATTATTATAAAGATAATATGGAGTTTTACGAGAATAAGAAAGAAATAATTAGAAGCAAACCCGAAATGAAAATAACTGCGTCTAGAAAGTGGAAACCACTATCTAAAGAAAAGAGATTGAAAAAAATAGATCATAACATTACTTTGTTAACAAAAGAAATTGAACTTTTTAGAGAACATAGTGATAATTTCCATATGTTAAATCTACCTAAATTATACAAAGAGCTTCAATCTAAAAAAATTAAAAAGGCTACTAATAGAAGAAGGGGGAAACTAGAAGTAAAATCTTGGAATCTATTATTAAATATGTATTTTCAAAAGGTACTTTTTGGAGATTTATATCCTGAAACTTATTTTGATGCTGAATTGACAAATGAAGATAAAGAACAGCTCCCACAGGACCCACATTCCAGTGTTATTCATTGGCCTAATATAAGTTATCAGGATTTTGAAGATTTAAATTTTAAGTATCGTAAAAGTAAAACTACTGATAGATTTTCTGAATTTCAAGATGATGATGTATTCATTGATATACTAAATATTTTAGGATTTTCGGGTATGTCTTATTTTAAAGTAGATAAAAATAATAATAAACGCCCTAATAACTCACATAATCACCATCATCAAGAAATTTGTGTTTTACAAAAAGATATTAATAAATTAGAATTAGTATTGAGTTATCCTATTCAAACAGGAGATTTAAAAGAAACTGATGAGGAATATGTGTTTGATCCTGAGATAGCTACAGAGAAGCAGAAAAAAAAATACCTTAATAGTTTAAAACCTAAACAAAAAAGAGAAATTAAGAAAGAATGGATAGAAAAATATGGAATTATAATTAATTAGTATTAATTTATGATATCTATTTTATTTTAAATTTTGTTTTAATTTTGTTTACTCCTCTTTTATAAATATCATCAGACATATAATAGTAGGTTTCATTTCTTTTAGCGTGATAACAATCATCCTCTTTCATTATCATTACTTTACCGGCCTTTTTTGTTCTCATTTTATACCTATTCTCTTTGCCTGCACGATAATAACAAAAACATGCTGGAGTACCACCTTTGGTTCTTGATGCATTATAAATGAATAATTGTTCATAACCTAAATTTCTTAAATTTTCTATCATAAATGAGACTAATGGCTTACATAGTCCTAATCCCTGATATTCGTTTCTGATATCTACATTTGAAATATAAAGATTCATTCTTTTTGATATTACGTCCTCCTCCTCTATTTCTTTTTCATTTAAAATTTCACATAAAACTCTACCAACAATTATTTTATCTATGATAATTATTGAAGAATATATATTTTTGAATATATCACTAATATCCCAAAGTGTTTTAGGCATATTTACCATTTTTTTAGATATAGGTAAATCTTTTAGGTGAGAGTTAAAAAAAACAGTATCAATAATGCTATCTTCTGGTAAACTATTATTATTACAAAATAATTTTAAATCACCTTTAAATAACAGACTAGATATGAAGTCAATATTAAATTCAGCAGTTGTATTATCTAAACTATAAATAAGTGTTTTATGCGATTGTCTTATTTTATATTCATTACCATGCTTATCTTCGATTACCCATCTATTAACAAAATAGTCCTTTTTAATTATAGGTGTACTGTGTACTAATTCTACATATTTAGGATTAAACTTTTGAATTAATTTTTTATTGAAAAAAACTAATGTAGTGTTATTTTTTCTAATTTTTTTATATTTAACATTGTGAACATCCATTAATATTGATTAATATTTTATTTGTATTGTTTAGAAATATCTAATATTATAGTAATGATATATAATTTATATTTGAACTTCATTAAAGAGAATAAATTTTTGTATTTAATTTATTTAGTGACATTAATATATATACCTATTAATAAAGTAGGATTACCACATTTTTATGGTAAATTATTAGGTATAATAAAGGATAATAATTTAAATCAATTAAAAACTACCTTTATCCTATTAATTATAATTTGGTTATCAATTCAGTTATTACATATTGTTTCAAATTATATAAATTCTATACTAATGCCTAAATTCCAATCATATGTTAGAAATCATATGATAAATGAAATTATAGATAGATACCAAAATGATTACCAAGAGCTAAAATTAGGTGAAATTATTACAAAAATTATTAAATCCCCAGACGTACTACAAGAAGTATTTGTTATGATTAAAGATTTTATATTTAAAAATATATTAATTATAGTATCTAGTTTTATCTATTTATATAGATATAATGCCAATTTAGGATTAATTTATTTAGTGTGTATGGGAGTTATATTTATAATTAGTTTATTATATGTTAATGATTGTAAGAAATACATAAAAATATCTGAAACTAATTTTGACAATACACACGAAGAAATAGAAGATACGTTATCAAACTTACTTTCAATATATACATCATTAAAAACTAAAGATGAAAAAAAACGTTTAGAGAAATTAAATATTCAAACTTATAAATCTGAAAATAAAGTAGAAAAATGTAATAATAAATATCGATTAGTTTATTCTGTATCATTCATAATAGTTTTTATTATCTTAAATTTTTATACATATATATTATTTAGCAACAAACAAATAAAACTATCAGAATTAACATCAATTTTTATTATAAATTATTCTATTCTAAATTCATTAATGATTATTTATTATGATACAAATGATTTTATAGATACAAAAACCAAAATAGAAATGTTAATAAATTTTTTAAATAAGTTACCTAAGGTAAGTAAATTTAAAACAAAAAAAATAGATAAGAATAAAGACATAACAATTCGAATTAAAAAACTAAATTTTTCTTATAATAAAAATAAAAAAATATTTAATAATTTAAATTTAGATATTTTATCTAAGCAAAAAATAGTAATTTTAGGCAATATAGGAAGTGGTAAATCTACATTAGGAAAACTGTTAGTGAGATTACAAGATTATGAATCTGGTGATATTTATATAAATGATATAAATTTAAAAGAATTATCAATAGATGAACTTAGAAAAGTTGTTACATATATACCACAACATCCGAAATTATTCAATAGAACATTATATGAAAACATCACTTATGGTTTAAATAAGATAACACCTGAATATATCATACAAATATTAAAAAATATGGATTTGAATGATTTAATACCGGATTTTGAAAGACTTATGCATGAAAGTGTAGGTAAAGGTGGAAGTTATTTGTCGGGTGGACAAAGACAAATAGTATGGTTAATAAGGTCATTGTTAAAAGATAATAAAATAGTAATTTTAGATGAACCGACATCTTCTTTAGATAGTGTTAATAAAAATAAAGTTATTAAATTAATTAATGAATTGGGTAAAACTAAAACTATTATTTTAATTACACATGATTTAGAATTGGTAAAACATTGTGATAGAATGATTGTTTTAAGTTATGGAAAAATAATTAAAGATAAAAATATTAAAGAAAAATCATTTAATAATAATAATGAGTGATATAAATAGAAATTATATTACATCTTGTTTATTTTATAAAGATAATAAATTATATAATGAATCTGATGATGGCAAAATTATAAAAATTAATGCTAAAAATTGGCATAAATATTTATTAGATTATGGTTGGACAAAGTTAGATTGGGGATGGAAGAGGAGATTAAAACATTTAGATAAAAATTTCAGATATGGATTATTAGATTGTGGGTCAAATGGCGATTGCTTATTTCATGTAATAGCAGAAGGTTTAAATAATATAAAAACTGGAGAATGTAATTACGATGTACAAACATTACGTAACTTAGCTGCTGAACAAATAACTGTTGATAATTATGAAATAATATTAGAATCTTATCGTTTAGAAGAAGAAGATGGTGAATTTTTAGGAGATTGGAATCCGCAAAGCATTAGAAATAAAGAGGATTTGCGTTTAGAATTATGTAAATCTGGTGATAATTTTTGGGGTGATCATATAGTATTACAATTACTTCAAAATATTTTAAAAATTAATATTATAATTTTAAATAGTTGTGATAATGAACATAAATATAAAATTCATCCAACTGCAACTGATTTAAATATATATGAAAAAACTATTATATTATATTATTTAGATGGGTTGCATTTTCAATTAGTTGGATATTATAATAAAAATGAAATGAAAACTTGTTTTAAAAGAAACGAGATACCGAATGAATTACTATATATATATCAAACCGATTGTCATAAAAATTGAATTATTAAAAATTTAAATATTTTTATAATTATGTCTAAAGAAGAAATAATTTTAAAGATTATTAATAAAAAAATTAGATATGTTACTGATGGTTATAGTATTATTGACCAAATTGCTGATGGATGCGATGAATATGGTTACAAATATTGGGTTGAATGTAAGAATGGTTATCATGCTAGAAGTTGGGATGTCGAATACGAGAAACGTAGGTCTTTAAAGAATTTAAGTGATGATGTTTATAGTAATGGTATCAGATTTTCGGTTATTGAAGGCGGTATTAAAACACCTAAAAGAAGTTACTTCATTAAAGATATATCATCTGTAATTTATAATTTACAATTGTCTCATATAAAAATCATAGATGATGAAGAATATAATTTTAGATATATTGAAAAAGAACAAGTCGATTTAATAATAGATGTTTTGGAAAAAATATTTTGTAAATATTGTAACATTAGTTATAATGATATCAAATTGTGTAAAACTTTTGATGAAATAAAATCTCTTGGGTTAAAAAACTTAGGTATTAAACATTATTCTATAGCTGTTTGCAACAGTCATGTAACAAAATATCATAAAAAAATGTTATTAGATAAACCACAATACGCTAGATATCTAATTCTAAAAAGATGGAGATTTTCTAAATTTAACCCCAAAACTTTAATTTGTCAAAATATTTTAAGCAATAAAATAAATAATCTATTAAATACATAATTTATATAAGAGTTAAAATATATATTAATGATAATGTATATTTTAGCTGTATGTAATTTAGGACAAAAATTTATAGGTGTTAGTATAGGTGCTATTAAATTAGATAAATTGATTAATGTTAATAAAAAAAATAATACAAAATGTTTAATTAGTAGTAAAAAAGAATATGTTACTTTATATAAGTCTACATTTAAATCGTTATCATTAAATCCAATGACATATATTTTTGGAGGTGACCATTCTATTTCTGCTGGGAGTGTATCCGCTTTTTTTGATTTATATAAAGATAAAGCTCATTTAATATGGGTTGATGCTCACGCTGATATTAACACATATAAATCATCTTCTACAAAAAACACACATGGAATGCCATTATCCAAAATATTCGGTTTAATGAAGCACGATGTCAAATCTAATTTTATTCCTAGTTTTGACCAATTAACATATTATGGACTACGATCCGTAGATGAACCAGAACAGAATGTAATAAATGAACATAAAATAAATAATTATACTTCAGAAGATATTAAAAAGAATTTAGATAATATTATAATTGAAATAGTTAAAAAAATAGGTGATAAGGTAGTATTTGTTAGTTTTGACATAGATGCTTTAGATTCTACATTAGTTCCATGTACTGGGACTAGTGTACCTAATGGATTAGAAGAAATACATGTTATTAAATTACTAAATTCATTAGAAAATTTAAAATGTTTAGAAATAGTAGAGTATAATCCTCTATTAGGTACTAAGTCAGATTATAATAAAACTAAAAAAACATTAATTAATATTTTTTCTGCAACAAATATAATATAAATTATATATAATGAATGTTTTAAGTTATAATATTTCATTTGGTAGTATGTATGCAAATGAATTAGGTGTTAAGTATGATACTACATCAAAAAGATTGGCAATTGAATGTAAAAAATTAAGAGATGCTAATGGTAATAAACATGTTTGTTTAAAAAATGTATCTGATTTTTTAAATGCGAGTATATTAAATAATAAAGTAAATTTTATAGGTACCCAAGAAAGTACAAATTGGGATATTATTTTTAATGAAACATCTTCTTTAAGAATCAAATTTGGATGTATTAAACATACATCAATAAACGAAGATATGGCTTCTTTTTTCAATAATAAAGATTTCATAGTTATTGCTATAAAGATTGGAGATTTAAAATATGGACGACCATATCAAATAATTTTTTCCAAATATAAATCTACTCCGTGTATTATTATTAATTTACATAATCCTCATTTAGTCAGTCTCAATGCTAAAAATTATTTACAATCTAAATTATCTCAAAATTTAAATATGGCATATTTAGTTGAAAATTATAAAAATAGTTATAATTTTATAGATATTTCTGGTAATCGTGTAGGTAACTATTATTATAATTATGCTGATTTAGGTAAATCTGGAGTTGATATAGTTGAGACAGATATTTCAGATTTAATAAAGACAGAGTTCATGGAACCTCTAGTGATATGTATGGGTGATTTTAATGATTCAAAAAGACCAATTTTTAAGGTTAATTTAGACGGTAGTTTAGTTAAATATAATAATAGTGTTATGGAAAAAATAGGAACCGCATGGGATAATAATAACGAAAGTGTAAATGTTACTATTAAAGGTAAAAAATATACTATTAAGATAGACAAAAAACGCAGAGAAATGTTTCAACATCTTTCGTCAGATATGACTAAAAGACATAAAATAGTTAGAGATGGTTACGAACTTAGACCAGATTATTGGAATAAGTTATCTCCATTTACTAATTCTAAAATAGATAATTTAAAAACTATACTTGTCAGCGGTTTCTGGGGAGTATCTGGTAATAAAATACCACCGAAAACATGCTGTATAGGAAATAGAGTTTTACGGTCTGAAAAGGGAAAAGATTTATATATAGGAGATTACATACTTGTAAACAATAAAATGAAAATAGATGACATGTTTATACCTAGTGACCCTATTTTTTATTCTATTGATAATTTAACATCTGACCATTTACCTATTACAGCTAAAATTAATGTAAATAAACCAGCTGTAGGTAAAAAAAAAACAAAAAAACCAGTTTGGCAAGTAAATTTAGCTTCTAGTTTTAAAAACACACCTAATTGGACTAATTATAATAGTAAGGTTTCAAATCATTTAGAAACTAAATTTAATGGCTATGTTAAATTTACATATAAAGGTCATAAATATTTGGTGGATTTACAAAAGATGAAACAGTTTAGAGAAGATAGTCCTAAATTACGCCGGAAAATAAGGAGAATTGATAATGTACAATGGCAAGTTAATTTATCTAAACATTATAAAAATACACCAAAATGGACTAGTTATAGTGAAGATGAAACCACTAAATTAGAAAGTGATTATGGTAATAAACTAGAAAGTAACTATATTTCTAAATCAGGAAAGCAATATATTATTAATTTCGATGATTTAATACAGTATGAAAAAAGTAAAGATAGAACAAAATTTAGACGTTCAGTTAGAAGAATAAATAATCCTATTTGGCAGTTTAATTCGGGTGATTTTGGTGGTCCAGTTTTATGGGAAAATTATGATAAACTATTATCAGAAAAAATAGAGATTGCTTATGAAACACTATATTCTGAATTTGAATATAGTCTAAAGGGTAAAAAATATTTAATAAATATTCAAGATATGATGCAATATGATAAGATGATAAACAGAAAAAAAGCTAAACGTTCGATAAGAAGGATTATGTTAGGTGGTAGAATGTCAAAAAAACGTTACATGTAAATATTGATAGTATATCAAATTTCATTAAATATATTATTGTAGTTCAAATATTCTAATAATTTATTAAAATCGTCTAGATTAAAATTTAATATATATTTTATAGGTTTATGTAAATTATATTTAATACAGAATAGTGATTTTGTAATAATGTAATTTCTAATATCATGAATTTCTATTTTTAAATCTAATGTATTTATTACTAAAAATTTTATATACATAAAAGGGATTATTATTAAAAATGAATCATAATTGATACAAATATAATTTATATTAAATTTTATAGTACCAATCTTATTTTTAATATTTTTATATTTTATAGTTATGTTTACATTAAATTTGGAGAATACAATACTTCGACATATTGGGCATGTGTTTTTTTTAGAAATCCACATATTTATGCAACTGCTATGAAATATATGATTGCATGATAATTTAAGCGAATCATTTGGATTAATATTTTCAAAACATATAGAGCATACGTTACGATTAAGTTCAGTCATTTTTATCTTATTAATATATATAAAATGAATTTTCAAAATACAACGAATAAAATTTCTAATGATTCATATCCTAAATTAATTGAAGAAGTAAATAATCATTGGAATAAAGAGATAGAAATAATGAATAAAATTAAAACAGACATAAAAGAATTAGAAAGAATGTTTAACATATATGATAATAATGATGCTTTTATTGATTGTAAAACCCATTTATTAGAGTTATTAAATACTAAACAAACCACATTAAATAGATTAGAAGAACAGTTTTATATTCTAAAAAGAAATTTTAATATTAATTAGAAATAATATTTAATTTTTTAGGTAGAAAATATTTATCTAATTTATTTTCTTTAATAATAGGTAAATATATTTTAGTTGTAATTGATTCTAAAAAATTTTGTGATTTTTTATATAATTGTAACTTATCAGACCAATTACCATAATTAGTTTGGATAGGAATCTCTTTAATATATTTGTCTGTTACTAATTTACTAATAATTCTTTCTATTTCTTCTTCATTATCTAATATATTATAAAATAATTTCGATTTATACTTTTTCATATAATGATGACCTGTTAGAATTTGTTTAATTTTTATTCTAGATGCATATTGTTTTAGTAATAAAATGCAATTAATAATATGTTTTGCTAATTCAGTGATATCTTTAGTTACCATTTTTCCTGTATTTTTAATACAATTATCACATCCATTATTACATTTTTCTATATCATTTTCTCCAAAATAATTAGATAATAATTTATGGCGACAATCAATAGTATTTTCTATAAATTTAACAGTTTGATAAATTTTATTAATTCTTTTTTTATTATAATCTTTTCTTTTGGGACTATTAGTTTTATCAGAATTTATCATTTTTGTATATAGTACTAAATCTTTTGAACATTTTCCTTCTTTAGATTTTTGGTAAAAGATGATACAATCTGATTTTAATCCATCTCGCCCACTACGACCAATTTCTTGATAGTAATTTTCTATAGTCATTGGCATATTCATATGAAATACAAATCTGACATCTGGTTTATCTATACCCATTCCGAAAGCAATTGTAGCAACAATAACTTGTATATCATTATTTAACCAGTCGGTTTGTACATTTTCCCTCTCATTTTTATTTAAGCCAGCATGATAGAAAGCAGAATTGATACTATACAATTGTAATTTACTCGATAGAGATTCGCAACTTTTTCTAGAATAACAATAAATTATACCAGATTGATTTTTGTATTTAGTTCTTAGAAGATTTTTAATTTCTTCAACTGTTTCTTTTTCATTTGATTTTTGAATTATATTAATATTTAGATTTTTTCTATAGAAACTTTGCTTAAACAATTTATGTTCATTTATTTGTAGTAAATGTTTAATATCAGATAATACTTTATCTGTAGCAGTTGCAGTTAAAACCATTAACGGGACATTTTCAAACATACATTTAATACCTCCTAGTTTTAAATAAGCAGGACGAAAATCATGCCCCCAACTAGATACACAATGAGCTTCATCAATTACTATTCTAGACAACATTTCTTTTTCATTAAGTGTTTCCAAAATATTAATTAGTTCGTAGTTAGCAAGTAAAGTTTCAGGTGTGGTGTATAGTAATGAAAATGGTAACGATTCTTGCTGTAATTTTTTAAATATAGTATTTTTATCTTTTGATGAAACATCACCTGATAGTAATTCTACAGGTATATTTTTTTTTTTTAAACTGGTAACTTGGTCATATATTAGAGACCTTAATGGAGAAATGATAATAGTTAAACCTTGGTGTAGTAGAGCAGGTAATTGATAGCACAGAGATTTACCACCACCGGTTGGACATAGAACAATAATATCTTGATTGGAATAGGTTGCATTAATTACATTTTTTTGGATGGGTCTAAGACCTTTATATCCAAAATTCTGAGTTAAAATTTTATCTATTTCTAAATTGTTCATTTATTAAAAATAAATAATATTAAACATTCAAATTTATAAAAAATATGTTTTATTTGTTAGATTAAGATATAAAATATAATTAAATGTCTGTTGAAATATTAAAATATAAAGGACGATTTGGTAATAAATTATTTATATATATAACATCTAGAGTGTACGCCACAATTAATAATTTAAAATTTAATGCTAATTTATCAAATTCATTTTTAGATATAGTAGAACCTATAAATACAGGTTTCGATGATACATTGCCAATAAAAATAATTACTTCGTCCGATTATATAGATGATGAACTCAAATATTATGGTAATTATAGGTATAAATTTTCTGGTTTTTTTCAAAATAGTGAATATTTAAACAAATATGAAAAGTTAATAAAAGGTTTTTTTAGAATACCTAAATTTGAACTAAATTATCAAGATGTTATTTTACATATAAGACTATCAGATTTTATGCGAGATGAAGATAGTAGTGAGGTTATTAATCCTGAATATTATATAAATACGTTAAAATTACTAAAATATTCAAAACTATATATAGTTACTGATAAAATTCGATATAAATGGGAGAAAGATTATTTAGAAAAATTTAACCATTTAAAACCAATATTTTATCATAATTCTGTTAAAAATGATTTTTATAAATTAATGCAATTTAATAATGTAATCTGTTCTAATAGTTCATTTTGTTATTGGGCTATATTTCTAAGTAATTCTACAAATATTTTTACATTTAAATGGCATGGCTTTGTAGGGAAAAAATTAAAAATACATGGTAATTTTACTAAAAATTTGTCAAATATACGAAATATTTCAAGAATTATAGATGTACCTAATGGTTATATCACAAAAAATAAATTAAATGTAAAACTTATATATAACAAAATGTATAATAGAAAATTAGAAATAATAGAAGCATTATATGGTATAAATGATGTATACAAAAATGTGACTGATAAGATAATTAGTTTAGTAAATAATGATTGGTTATATATAAGTAAATATTATAATTTAAATTATTTATTATCTGACCCCTTGCCAGGTAAAGAAAAGGAGTTAATAATTAAATATAGATGTGAGAATGATATAATTATTAAAAAATATAAAGAATATAAGTCACATTTGTCTGAATCAGTTAATATAGTTATACTACCTAAAAATATAATGAATTTTATTTTAAACATTAATTGGAATATAGATATATCTTTATTGGAGTTTATTTCATGGTCTATATTACCATATAATGAATGTAAACTACTGATATTTAGTAATAAAAAAGAGGATTTAAATTGGTTTAAAATAAATTCGCGAGGATATACAAAAATAATAACAACTAATAAATCATTTAGTGATGAACATGTCGAATATATTAACTATAATACAAAGTTAAAATGTTGGAAAAATATAATTCATGACACAGATAAGTTATATTTAAACTTAAGTGAATCAATTATGAAATCTAAATGGGATATTATAATAATTAATGGTCCAGAAGGATATTCTAATAAGTGTATAGGTCGGATGAAAAGTATATATATGGCTTCTATAATAGGTGATTCCAATACACATATTTTTATGAATGATAATCATAGAGAATTAGAACAAAAGTATAGTCAAAAATATTTAGATCTTAAATATCTTAAAAAGAAATATATAGGAAGTATCTTTACTTATTATTATAATTAAAATACTTAAATATTATATTATAAATAATATTTAATGAATGAAGAAGACTGGACATTAGTACAAAGTAATAAACATAAAAGAATAAAAAAAAATTTAGAGAAAGATATAAACAATGATCTAATTGAAAATAAATTTATAAATAAATATCCTGAAGTGTTAATCTCCGTTAATCATGATACTCTAATAAATAATGATATTTTAAATGATACAAAATATTTGGATTACATCTATAATACGTATTTTTTTAATAGAGATATTACAGCATCTTCCCGATTATTAAAAATAGATAAATTAGTTATTAAGAATCTAGGTATATATTTTATCGAAAAAGATATAACTGTATCCAATTATAATAAAATATCATATTCTAATAATATAAAAATAGATAATTTAGATAGTGTTAAATTAGTTTCATTGTTAAATATTTTTAGAATACGTGGGAAAAATAATAATGTACATATAATAATTGTTTATAAAACTAATAGTAAAATATTACCTTATTCCGTTGTTTCTTATTTAGAATATCAAACAACTGATAATAGTAAAGAAGACACTATATTATTTTCAAATTATTATGAATTAGTATTATATTTATTTATGTTGGAAAATAAATTACATTTAATACAACCATCTTTATTGGTTAAATATCCAGTAAATTTTGAAAGTATTTCTAAAAATAATTTAATTAGTTTATTTAATAATTTCAATAAAGTTTGGAAATAGCACCTTCTAAATGTTTTTAAAATTAAATTTATTATATAAATAAGTTGTTTATATAATAAATTTAAGATATAGTAAATGATAGATAAATATTTAGTTGGAGTAAGCGAGACCACCCATACCACTCATAATTCTGAGTACATTGTAATTAGTGGCATATACTCTAACCTTGCAACTTCTTGAGCTGGCTACAGCAGCTGCTGTAAGAGTGATTGATAATACTGCGTTATCAATTCTACTCATGTTGCAAGTACCTGATGGTTGATGTTCTTCAGGTTTGAGTCCGAATGAATAGACATTAATACCAGGGGCTGGTACATTTTCATGGTGTTGGTATGGTTGGACAAGATTGAAGTATCTTCCTTCACGCTCCGAGAAGCGGTCATGTCCATTAAGTTGTAATTTTGCTTTAGAGCAACAATTACGTCCGAGGTCATAAAATGGTAAATTAGATGACCAAGCAGAACCTCCTGCCGGAGCACCACCTGCAGTACCACTAAGTAATTCGTCGAATGAAATATCAGCGTGATTAACTACACCATTAGCAGTACCTGCACCAGATAAACCGGCTTGGGCTCCTACACCTCTAAGAGGTAATCCTTGGAATGGGTTTGAACCAGTAATACCACCACCTAATGGGTCAGTTGGTGTTCCACTGAAGAATGTTGAGTCTAATTTATCAGTGTAATTAAACCATTGTCTTCCACCAACACTGGCAGTGCCAGATTCGGAGACATTATCATCAGGTTGGACAACCCAGATAAGTTCTTTACATGGGTGGTTGAAGTTAAGTTTAACTTTATTACTGGTTGAGTTGACGGATTCATCACCAGTGAATTGGAGTTGTTCAATTAAGTATTCATGTGAAACTTGGGCAAATCTTCTTCTTTCGTCGGTATCTAAGTAGATATAGTCAACGTATAATGAAGCAGCAACAAGAGATGGGACGGTAACGTCGGCACCAGGTCTAAAGCAGCATTCTGATGACTGTCTGAATTCAAGGTTAATCTTGACTTCGTGGTATTGAAGAGCAATAAGTGGAAGAGCTAAACCTGGATTTCTGCAAAACCAGAATTGAAGTGGTATATAAATAGTGGTTTGTGGCATACATGCATCTTCATCACAAGAAGTTTGACTGAGAGCACTTGTTGAAGCATTTCCAGTACTCCAAACAGTTTGAGTTAATCTTGGAACATTACCAACCATATTAGCATATCCAGATTGATGTCCTGAAGTCTGGGTTAATTCATTCCAGATGTGAAGCCAGTCACCATAGTGTTTGTCAATTTTTTGACCTCCGATTTCAATTTCAACATTCTTGACTAATACATGTCCAATCCAGTTTAACCATCTGAAACCTTGACCAGTACCGTCACCAACTCTAACCTGAGGAAGTGTGGCTTGTAAGTAAACTCTGTGGACTAAATCACCGTTACGTGAGATAGTGCAGGTTACTTTTCTGCCAAAATCAGCAGTTCCGTTAAATGTTTGTTCAATAGATTCCATTGAGAAATTTGTGTGTCTTCTGTACACAACTTTAAAGAAAGTAATTTGTGGGTTACCTGTAAGGTAAATATCTTGAGCGCCATAAGCTACTAATTGCATAAGTCCTCCTCCCATTTTTTTTGATACTATATATAAAGAAATTAATTTTGATAAATACGCAATATAATTTAATTAATTATTAAAAAAATAATATTAATTCAATTTTATTATATATACCTTATCATTTGAGTTATAAAAATAATATATAAAACATTATTTTTTTATACCTTATTAATTAATTATTAAATTTAAAATTATAGATACTTAAAGAAAATACTTAAAGAAAAATTATGTTTTTTATTAAAATGTCATTTAAGACAAAAAATAGGAAAAAAACCAGAGCTGATACAAGAGTTACATTAGATGCTAAACATAACAAAAAATTAGAGTATTTCAATGAACTTAAAGACTCCTTAAAAATTCTTAAAACAGACATTAATACTAAAAAGCGTGAATATTTTTCTTTAAAAAGTAAGGAACCTGATTTATCTCAAGATGAATTAAATAAATTTATGGATTTAAAGGAAGATATTAAAACTTTAAAAAAACAAGTAAAATCTATAGAAAATGATGAAGAAAATATTAAGTATTTATTGGATAACGGACACCTTCTATTTCAATACTATAATAATATTAATGATATAGCTGAAGGTAAAGTTAAAGTTTATAATTTAAAAAAACAATCTAACAATAAATCTGTAATGGAATATTTTCAAAGTAATATACCAAAAGTAGAAACTAAGATTGAAAATGAAGAACCTACTGAAAATTATAAATACAAGCATGCTAATTTAACTAGAGCTAAAATTTATGATAGTTATTTATCACAAACAGAAGAGAATTATATAGTTCAATCAGATAGTGAAGAAGTTATAGATTTATGTGAAAAATGCAATGTAGAAAAAGTACTATATCTTTCAGAAGGGATTATGATTTGTCCATGTTGTGGAGATCAGAATTTTGTACTAATTGATTCTGATAAACCTTCGTTTAAAGATCCACCTAGAGAAGTTAGTTATTTTGCGTATAAAAGAATTAATCATTTTAATGAATGGTTAGCCCAATTTCAAGCTAAAGAATCAACAGATATTCCTCAAGATGTGTATAATCAAATCTTAGTTGAATTAAAAAAGGAAAGAATTGATAATATGGCTGAATTAACACCACAAAAATTAAGAGAAATACTTAAAAGACTTAAAAAAAATAAATATTATGAACATGTACCACATATAATTAATAGATTAAATGGCATACCACCTCCTATTATGAGTAGAGAAACTGAAGAAGAGTTGAGAAGAATGTTTAAAGAAATCCAGATCCCTTTCCATAAATATTGTCCAAAAATAAGAAAAAATTTTTTATCCTATTCTTATGTCTTACATAAATTTGTAGAACTATTAGAATTAGATGAATTTTTACCATGCTTTATGCTACTTAAAAGCAGAGAAAAACTTCATCAACAAGATATAATATGGAAACAAATTTGCGAAGAGTTAAATTGGCAATTTATAAAAAGTTTATAATTTTTGTATGAAAATAAATTATTAATAATATTAGAATAATAAATTGGTTCTTAAAGAAATAATTATAACTATTTTAAAAATTAAAATGGTCTCTAAAATTTTATTATTGATATAAGAATCCTTACCACAAAAGGTGTATCATATCCCATTTTTTGTTGATAAAGAATATAATAAAAATATAATATTTCGGAACTATTAAATTATAAAATTTATGGTAAATTATACTCTTTAGGATTAATAATAAATTCATTCACAACACCTTTTAATTTTTTAGTAAAATGGATTGGAGATTCTATATTTATAATGAATTATGAAGTACAAAGTAATAAAAGATTATACTTTATGTGTCTTGTCGCATAAATTTAATAAACAGATTTAATGACTATAAAAAATATTTATCTAAATCTTTAGCATTATTAGAAAAATGGCTAAATTTGTTAAAGATAAATATTTATTTAAATAACAATCACTATAAAAGGAACATAGTATTGCGTGGCTAACCCAGTTCTGTAAAAGTTTTATTATTAATATTTATTGTTTTTATACTATCAACTGAAGGTCCAACTAATGTTAAAATAGATTGACCAATAATATATGAACCTTGGAATGGTACTGTTTCTGGATTTGGATTTGCGCCACATTTTCCCCAAGACATAAGTGAGTTATTCGGGCCGAATGATATATCTGCATAAGAATTCAAACATTCCTCGCCCACATTCGTGCATGTTGGATTACAATGGAAACCTTTGGCTTTATATCTGTCAATAATGTTTGTTACATCATCGGTGAGGGGCGTGATCCACCAGTTTTAACAAGTCTTCTTTTAGATTTTCTTATTAACTTTTTTTTAGTTTTGTAACTTTTTCTTGACATTTATAATATATTTAGATTTAGATTTAAATTTGAATTTAAAATTAATTTTAATAAAATAAAAATGCCTTTTGTAGAAACCAAGGATATTCAAGAATTAGAAAAACATGGGATAAACTTTAAAGAGGATTATCCTATATTTTTAGAAGAACTATATAATTATTTAGAAGATACATGGCAAACAGAATATCACCAAGATTTAGAACCTTTAAAAAATGGAGACATCGATGGCTTTAATATAAAACTAAATTATCCTTCTTGGTCTGGATACTATATATTGGATGATTCTTTTACTGGACCTTGTGAAAATTTGGATAAGTTAATGTCCCAGAAAAGTAAAGAATTATTTGGTTATTTTTACGGATTTCATTTACGATGATTAGGGAAATCCAACTAAACCAGCTCCCAAGCCTAATCCTGCACCTTGACGCATGCTGACTGATATGGATGGCGCGAACATATCTAATATACTAAATGTCATTGCTGCAATAAAGCCGATCCATAAACAATCTTCTATAGATACTTTCTTTTTAGGTATCATAAAAACAGCAAAACCTACTACAAAACCTTCAATTAAATATTTAACTAATCTCTTTAAGACTTCTTCTATTTTAATATTATTATTCATTTTATATTATATAAAAACATTTTTATTTGGCGTTAAAAATACTTAAAAATTATATAATAATTAAAGTATATTATGACAGATAAAGAAGATTTTTTAGAAGTTGACAGACCTGTACCTGGACAAAATTATGCATGTTTATCGTTTATATCGCCTGAAAATGTATTAAAAGAAAAAGAACTATATTTGTTTCATAAATTTATGTTAGGTAGAGAACAAAAATTATTGACTCATTTAGATAAAGCTATAAAAAATGCATCAGATGAACTTAAAAATAAAATAGATAAAAATGTTAAAGAAGAAATTCGTTTGGCATTGAATTTTGATTTTACACAATTTAAAGAAATTTTTGATAATTATAAATACACTAAAGGTAAGGAAATTGAAAGTCAATTTGATGAAAAAAATGATTTTCAAACAAGTACGAGGGGTGTTAAAATTCGAGGAGTTTACGACACTTATAAAGAAGCCCAGATCAGAGCAAAAGTTTTACAACGTATGGACCAATCATTTAACGTATTTATAGGACAAGTGGGATATTGGCTACCTTGGGACCCAGAACCAGATAAGGTAGAAAATCAAGAATATTTAGAAGACGAACTTAACAAATTAATGAAAGAATATAAAAAGAATGAGGTCAAACGTGATATGTTCTATGAAGACCAAAAACGGGAAAAAAAGACAACTGCTTCTAAATTAAAAGATGAAATTTTAAATGAACAAAAGCAGATCACTATAGAAGAGACTAAAGAGTCATTGGAAAAAGAAGACCCATGGTTACAACGAAAACACGCAGAGAACAATATATCGACAGATAATGTAGAATCGACAGATAATGTAGAATCGACAGATAATGTAGAATCGACAGATAATGTAGAATCGACAGATAATGTAGAATCGACAGATAATGTAGAATCGACAGATAAT
>Ga0209634_1000144_pt1 | contig 55299 bp, 82 predicted proteins | sample LinPmetageLP40_FD_184043 | JGI IMG/M metagenome (GOLD analysis project Ga0209634, IMG submission 184043) | Marine viral communities from the Pacific Ocean - LP-40 (SPAdes) (version 2) | ecosystem: Environmental > Aquatic > Marine > Oceanic | place: Pacific Ocean | collected 2010-08-26
ATAACCTACATCCTTACGTAACATAAATCCTTCCCAATTGTTGTCAGTTGCCATTTGATTCCATATGTCAAAATGTCTACCATCTGAAACAACTGCTTGATCTAAATAACGTAACGTGTCTTTAGCCATCTGGCTAGCCATAGCATGTCTAGGTCCTAACCATGATCTTAATGTGTGTAATCTGTCTGATAGTATTTCTGTTGACTTATTGTTTTCAAAGTCAGTTTTGTGAATCATATCGAACAACATAAATGTAGGGTTTTCAATTTGATGGTCTTTACGTCTAAGTTCTTTCATTACTGATTGAAAATCTTCATTACCATCTTTATCTATAATACAAATTTCACCATCAAATACAGTGTTAATAATGCCTGTTGCTTCAATAGCATATTTAATTTTATTTAATGTGGTAAATTCTTTACCCATTCTACTATACAATGTACATTTACCTTCAACGTCTACAACTGCTAAACAACGTACACCATCTAATTTTCTACTAGCATACCATGTGTTATTCCAATCACATTTGCCTTCATAACTTTGTGCTAATGCAACGTTGAATGTTGGAATTAAATTAGGAAATGCTTTGTTAATTACTTTAGCACCTGTTCTAGTTTTAAGATCTTTATCAATTATGTTATAAATTAAATTTTCGTATTGTTTATTTTCTAAAATAAATCTATTAATGTTAGCAATTGAATTATGTCCTGTAGTAACTCTATTAGTTAAATCATCTAATAATGTAAATATACTACCATAAGTGTTAGAATGACCAAGTAAGTCGTTATTTTTCTTACATGCCTTACTAGTAACATAATATTGTTTGTAAGGGTTGTAAGTGTACTCAAGTACCTTTTGTATAAAGTCTGATTGTTTTTTTAGTATTTCTACTTTATCTAAGCTACTGGATGTAGCTCTCATTTGTTCAACAAATTCCTTTAGTTCTTGCATATTCGTATTTTATATTATACGTCAAGATACGAAGAAAATGTTGCTTCTCCAAGTTTGTTTGTAGAAGTCTTTAATTTTTATTTTATATGTCTTTATACATTTCAGGATCAATTGGTTCTGTATCTAAAGCTACTTTTAAATTACGTTTTTGCCAATCATATGAAACCTCATCTTTATTTATGGGCCCACCTGCTGCCCAAGTATTACAACTTCTAGCTGAATGACATTTAAAATGATGCATCCAACAATATCCTAAAACACCATCTTTATCTTCTACAGGCTCTGAAGCAATAGCAGGTATACATTTTTCTACCATTCTCGGAGAAACGTCAAATGCTACACAATTACCACATCTAGATTTTTTAGCAGCTTCAACTGATGTGTCCCATTTTTTAGCTATTTGCATCCAATAATCACCTGGTTCTTCTACATTTAGAGGACCATATTTAATAAAATCAGCTTGTATTGCTCTGTCACGGTTAGCAGTGTTTAAACCTACATTTTGTGTGGGAGCAGGACATTCTTTGACTTTATCCTCTAATGCTTCTCTAATAATTTGTCTTAATTCTGCTTTTTTCATAAGTTTCTATTTTACAATAACATTAACTACTATGCCATTTTTACCTTGTGCATATGAAATATGTACAGTGTTTACTCTTAAAGCCATTTGGCACGTGTCACCTTCTTCTATATAATAAGAATATTTAGTAATTCTAGAATTTGCAAAATAATCTAAAAGTTCAGGAGTATGTTTAGTTGTTTCAAAGTTGTGATTAATTGTTGAAGTTGCATTTTTAGTTTGTTTACATGAATTTATACATAAAGATAATCCACATAACATTAATATAAGATTTAGTCGTTTCATTTTATTTATTTTACTGATCTACTACCTTGACATTTCCATTTTTTTCTAGATAATGTGTTTGCACAAGGTGGGTTTTTACATTTTTTAATCTTAGCTGAACGAGCACAATATGCATTGCCTTTAGCTGTTCCTGGTCTTATACGATCGCCTCCTTTTTTAGCTTTACCTGCTTGACCATAAGACACAGTTCTAGTTCTACCTGTCTTTGGGTTTTTTACTTTTTTAGCAAAACGTTTACCTTTAGCAGGTTTTGTTTTTGCTTCTTTAGCTATTTTTTCAACTTCTTCTTTAATAATTTCTTCTATTTTAGCAGCACATTTAGGACAGTATTCTTCATTTTCATGTAATGCATCTATTTCTTCATATACTTCATCTACCTTACCACCTTTAGTAACATGTTTTTTAAGTAAATGTTTTAAACTTACTGTAAATTCTGTGTCGTCTTCTGATTCTACTTCGTCTATTTCTTCACCTTCACCTTGCATTTGACCTTTACACACTTTAACTGCTCTACCCGACAAGTAAGCTGATGATTTTTCACCCGCCGCCATACGTTTAGCACGGTATGCTTTGCCTTTTTTACAAAGTTCTTCAAATAAATGATCTTCTCTTTCCATTATTTCTTTAATTTTACTTTTGCTGCTTTTGTGTTTGAAACAAATTGTTTATTACTTTTAGTCTTTTTCCTTGATGTAGCTGCTCGTTGTTTCTTTGTAAGTGATTTAGCTTTAGCTGCAGGTAAACATCGTTGTGTCTTTTTACCTTTGGGCATTGTACCACAATCACCTTTAATGTTTCCTTGTGTGTCTATACGCTTCCATTTTTCTTTTTTAAACCAGTTACGTAGATTTTCTCTAACATACTCTCTAATTTTTTTATCTTTAGAGTATCCATTTGTGTTTAACCATTCTTCTACTTCTTTATCTTTATTTTGAGAAAGTAATGTTTGAAGATCTCTATATTGTTGGTGTCCAAAATTATTTTGGATTGCATCCTTAAATTGTGTTAGATAATCATGTACACCATATTCTACCTCTAAAAGACTTTTTAGTTTTGTCATTATCCTAAAGTTGAATCTAAAGCGTTTTTTAGTTCTTTTATAAATGGTTCATAGTTTTGAACACCATAATCATCTATTAATACTTGTGCTACCCCTTTAGCAAATTCTCTGTATGACATGTTAGGGTCAATAGACATAATAGCTGTGTTAATTAATTTAGCTAATTTAGGGTTAGTTGCTTTATTAAAAGCATCATTACCCATCATTGATTTTAGTCTATAATCAAAATTATCATTTTCACTTAATTTTGCTATTTCTTTTTGAATTAATTTTCTAAACATACCTCTTGTACGATCATCTGCGGACATACCTCTAGTTCCACCTGGTGTGTTACCTGGTTTTCCGTTAGGACCATACCCACAAGAACCTTCATTTACTTTAAACTGTCGTGATAATTTTTCCCAAGAATAATTTTGATCAACCCAACCTTGTAATCTTTCTTCATCAAAATCTTTTTTAAATTTACCCGCTTTATTAAGAGCTATTAACATATCTAATTTCTTAGTAGTACGCTCATTCCATTCTTTATTTCCAATTTCTTTTTCTGCTTTTCTACTTACGTCTATAGCATTCCATTTGTCTTCTGATTCATTCATCATTTTTTCTAGTGATTCTCCAAAATTTGATGATTGAGTACCACCTTGAGGTTTAATTAAATCACCAGCATAAGCCATAAGATGTTTTATTTTTCCAAATACAGGTGTACCTTTAAGTTCTCCAGTTTCAATGTCAATTACTCTATATTTAGCTCTTCCGGGTTTGTCTTGGTAAGTTGGGGTTATTTTTTCTAATTCAAATCTATATCCATTACTGTGTCTAGATGTAAGTTCTTTAGGCCATTCACCCATTTCTTCATTTAATGATTCATCAACTGCTTGATAGTATCCTTCTTTTGAGTATAAATCCTCGTAGTAGAAATGCATAGTCATTCCACTTTTACCAATTGTTGGGAAATTAACTCTAACACCATCATACTCAGTTTTTAATACTTTTCCTTTATGACCTTTGTATCTAACTTCATCTCCTACGGAAATTTTAACTGAAATAATGTTTCCATCACGCTCAATTTCTATTTCATCTTCATCACCTCCTTCGCCTTCAGAAGAGTATTCATTCATATCATAATCATCTAATTTACTTTGCATGTCAGCTAATTTGGCTTCTGCTTTGTTAAGTAAATCACCATACATATCAGCTATGGGACCGCCCTCTGGCTCAGCTTCTTGTTCCATATCAATGTATATTTGTTTAATTTCATCTTTTAAATCAGCTATTTCACCTCTAAGATACATGGCTTCATTACCATCTATTCTGTTTGCTTTTCTTTTAGCTTCTTTATCCGCTTTCATTTGAGATGCTCTTGCTCTCATCATAACTGGATCATTCATGTCCATTTCTTCTAAAGGAACTAAATTTATTAATGATAACTTCATAATTATTTTTTTAAAGTTTTTCTAATTAAAGATCTTAATTTTTGCTCATCTAGTGATGCAACAACTCCTTCTTCTCTTTCTTCTCTTTCCTTTTTTTCTTCATTTGTTTTATCCTCCCAATGTTCTATAAAGTCTTTAATGTCATCATTAAACATTTCCCACTTATTTTTATCGTCTTGATATTTTTTACTTTGCCAACTATCATAAGTACGTTGTAATTGAATTAACCATTTAGGTGTGTCTATTTCTTGTTGTGTTGGAGCTTCTGTTATTAAGTCTGCTAATTTCATGATTTTTCTTTCTGTTAATGCTTCATCCGCACCTATAGCTCGGACTCCCTCTTTATCTAGTAATTTTGCTATATCGCTAAAGGCTTTTTCATCTGTGTCAGGAAAACTAAATATGTAAAAATCATCATCTTGTTTTTTTACTTCAAATTCTATAGATTGGCCATCTTTAGCTTGTGCTTCATACCCTAAAACTTGGGTAGCTCGTCTATAGTCTCTTTTTGGTATTCCTAATGTAAACATTTTGTTTATTTGTTATAAATATAAAAAAGGATTGGTTCCTCAAACCAACCCTTAATTACTTAAGTGGACATAACCTATTTATTTAACGAGGATATAATTGACTGATCTTATTAAAACTTACTTGATTGAAACTGATTTTGGTTTGCTTTCAGGTTGAAGGGGGATAAAAAGTTTTAATAACCCATCCTTCATTGAAGCCTCAATTTTTGGCAATTCAAATCGTCTAGCGATTTTCCATCCTAAATTAAAACTACGTTTTGCAATACCTGAATGATGAATGTGACGATTTTCATCGTTTTTATTATCTTTTTTAGTATATGATACTAGTAAAACATCATCTTCGACTTTAATATCGATTTGTTTTTTAGTTAAGCCAGTGCAGGCTATGTCAAAATACAAACCATCAGGGTCTTCGTAGACGTCTAAGGGGTGATTTAAAATTCTATTTGTTGGTGTTTGAAATTGTTCTTCTGCTTGGAAGAAATTTTTGACTAGTATGTCAAAAGGTGAAAATTGTTTGTTTTCTAAAAATAATGTTCCCATTGGTAAACTGTTTTTAATTAATAATTCTAAAATTTATTGTTGTTGATCGTCCTAAGATCGATCAGTCAATCAGATATACATATAATTACTTCCAAAAAACCTGAATACAAACTAAGGCAATTGCTAATACTAAACTTACTAGCACTTTAGGTGTAATACCTTCACCCATATAATAGTTGGTTAGTACAGTAAAGGAAATAATACCTAATGCAAATCCTAATAACCTACCAGGCCAAAGTAATTCGTCAAAAGCTACAAATGCATATCTAGAAGCATAAATGTAACCTAAACTAATAGGTACACCTGCTAAACTTAATATAAAAGGGTTATTTTTACACCACTCCCAAACAAATTGTCCATTAGTTTGAAACCAAACTGCTGTTTGTGTTATTAAAAATATTAACACACTGTATAATAATGCTCTACTCAAAATCTTTTGTCATTTTTTTCATGACTTTATCGTCACTAAATTTATTACTATTTCTGTCTACAACGTGGTATGATTTAATTGCTATCTCCGTTTTAAGCCAAGCTTCTACCACTGTACTTGAATGGGGTATTGTTGTAACTTTATTTAGGGCTGCATTAAAACCATATAAATCGCTTTCATCTTCAAAATCATAAGCCTTTATAGCTTGGCTAATTTGTAAATTATTTATGTCACGGCCATTTTTAGTGGCAACAAAATATTTACCATTTGAGTCTATTACAGTGTGGGCACCTGGATATTTTTTAATAATCCCTTTTTTAGCTTTTTCAAAGCGCTCTTGTGATATATTTTCTACATTCATATGAGGGGGTTGTTTTTAAAATGTTCTTCTGCATCTAATTGTTCTTTATACAATTGTTCTTTGTCAACATTAGTCAAACTATTCCACCAATCGTCCCACTCTTTACTTGTCTCTTCCATTGTAACTGGTTTAGAAGGTGGAGTTAATGATTTAAGATATTCATGATACTGCCAATCGTCATCAACAAAGGCATTAACTGCTTCATTAATTAAATGTTCTTGTTCTTCGATAAATTTGTTTTTCATTTTACCCATAATTTTCCCTTTTTGATTATGGTATAATATACGAAGATTATTTTAAATAACCAAATTTTTTACGTAAAGTCTATAAATTCTTCTCCATCTTCCTTTTCGTCCCACAATCCGAGACCTTTAAGATGTTCAATGTGTGATGCGTCCATTTCCCAATCTGGTTCTGGATCGTTGTTGAATTTATTCTTTTGATTGTAATCTTCCATTTGTTGTAGTTGATTATCGCTCCACACGTTACCAACATTTAAAAAATAACAGTTGTAACATAACAATTCAAGATTTTCTAACTTCCAATTTTTTGCGTTTCCGTCAATAAAATTTAGTATTAACGGTACCTTATAGTCAACCACTCTACGTTCGTTAAATCCACAGCTATTGCATTCTTCTGCGATTAAAGATTCGTGTATAAGTCGCTCTTTTATGTCTTTAGGGCTATAATTTGACACATCAACTCTACCTTCTAAGATGTCCATTATAGGTGTAAGGTCTTTCTTTTTATATAAATGTTTTGAAATGCCTCTACCCTGTCTGTTTAAATGTGCGTCAAACAATGTTTGACCTTCCTCGTTTTTGTATAATTTAGCGTATTGTTTATAATGGGGATATGAACAACCTAAATAACGAGCAGCAGACATGTTTGACTTAGTGTGCTTCATAGCACGTTCAACCATGTCCTTACTTATTATCTTTTTTTTCATCTTTATGGATTTGGATTAAATCCCAAACATCTTCTGGTGTGTCACTAGGTATTTCTTCTTCAGTGTCTTTATCAGTTAAAATTAAGATTTCGCCTGTGGGGAGGAATTTATCATACAACCACCAATTTACTATATTTTGTTGTTCTTGGGTATAATGTAATTTAAGTAGATTTTCTATGGTTACATAAAAGGGATCATCATAAGTCATCATATCAATTTTATAATCATGTTTCATACCCATAGTTCTACCATTTACAAATTGTAAATTTTGAAGTATTTCACAAAATAATTGTTTTTCTTTTGATATTTTAGAAGGTAGTTTTTTTCTTAAACTGCTTTTAGTGCCTAAAACTTCATCAATGTATGATTTTATTTTATCAACGTTTTCTTCTTTTGACATAACCTTTTATTTTTAAGCTATATCATTACTTTCAAGTAAAGTATAACTAAATGAATTACCATGAATTTCTCTTGCTGACTGACAAATGTCTAAAAATGTGTGCCAATCATCATTGTCAGCAATTACTTGACAACCTGCAGACCATTTGTCTACTCTTGTAGATTTACCACCTGCTCTGCCAGTTGCTCTGTGAATGTTAATTCCAAATAAGCCTGTGTCTGTTTTTGATTCATTTAAATCATATTTGTTATCACGATTATTGTCTCTATAAACTGTAACTTCTTTCTTTTGACCTAAAGCTAAGTATTTACCTGCGTGTAATCTTAATTTATGTGAACCTCTATATTGATTTGGTTTTAATATAGCAACACCTTTTTTATTTAATACATTTTTCACCCAATGTGAACCAGGGTCTGTAGTACAAGGAAAACAATGAAATTGCCATTCACCATCTGTTTTATAAGACACAGTAATACAATCATCAAATGCATTAGTTACTCTACCTTTTGTTTCTGAATTTCTAACTCCTATAATATTAACATCATATCCTTTATCATTGTTGTCTTCAAACCATTTGTATCCTTTTTCTTTAACAGTAGTTTCTATCTGTTCTCTTGTATAACATGTTTTCATTTATTTATTTTTTTATTTCAGTTACTATAAATATATTTTTAAATTTCTTTATAGGCATTTGTTTTACACTTGCAAAATATTTTGTTGCCATTTCTAGTGTTTCTTGGTGGGTTAAATGGATTAAATCTTTTCCATTTTTAAGAAACATTCCATATTTTGTCATAACTTGTTTATTAAATCTCTTATTTTAGAGCATTGTTCATATTCTTCTTTTTCAATGTAATATTCTATAGCTTTTTCTAAACCAACCTTCCATTCAGATTTAGGGACATTTAATATTATGTCTGTGTGTTCTATTTCTGCTATATTTACTGATTCTAAATTGTCTTTTACCCCTTCAGCTATGTTTGCCACTAATGTTTTCATCATTAATGGTTTTTTAGCTTTTGTTTCAAAATCTTCAAGTGATATGATTGGGATTTTTTTAGGCATATTACATTATATTGTGTTTAGTTAAATAGCTTAAATATTTTTTAGCTTCTGGTTTAGATTTACCTGCTGTTTCCATATCTCTTATAATATTATTACCTGCATTGATAAAAGCATAAAAATCATCTTTATTTACTATTTTAGAAGCTTCATTTAAATCACGAACTTTCATCTCATTAAGAATCATTTCATTAATTTCTTCTTCTTCTGGTTCAGGTGCTAGGGGGGCGTCAGGTGATGATGCTTCTCCTTGACCTAAACCTTCAATGATTAAAGCTTTTAATTGAGCTAGAGGAATAAAAAATCCTATTACTTCATCTCTAGGTACATCAGTGTCTTTACTTACTTGAATTTTATATTTACTTAATCCCTCATTTAACTTTTCTTGTAAAGCAACTTCTAATTTAGCTTTAACATCAGGATTCATTTGCATTCCTTCTTTAGGTTCAAATTGAATTTTAATACCCAATTTAGTTGGATTTTTGTTTACACCTGTTCTTAATGTAAATTTAGAACCACCTGCGCTTACTTCTGTAGCTTCTTTAAGTTCTTCTTTAATTATATCTTTTATATCTTTCCAATTCATATTATTATTTTTTTGCGAATTTTTCTGCTCCCGCAATACCGAAACATCCTATTACAATCCATGTAAATGAATCATATATATTTTCGTTTATTACTAAATCTTTACCTACATACCCAGTTACTAAATCTAATGAGGCAAAAGCTACCATAACTAAGAATGCTATAAAACCAACTACTGTTTTTTCATTCCATTCGTTGTCATTTTTAAAAATGTTCCACATGTTTTTAATTTTTTTTATCATGATTAAGTGACCTTTATTTATTATACATATGGAAAAAATTTACGAGGTGAACACTTTTTTCTTACCTCCGTCATAAACGTAAGCATGTCCTTCAGCTATTAATGTTTCATTAACATTCCACTGTTTACCATCTACATCCATAACAAATAATTCACCTAACACTCTACCATATTTTCCTAAACCATGTGATTTAAGTCTAAAGTAACCCGATTTAGCTGACACTTCCTCTAATAATTGTTTTGTACGAGCTGAAGCTAATTTACCTAATTTTTTTTCTTCAAGGTCTCTTGTTCTTGATTCCCAAGTGTCTACACCCATGAAACGAATTCGTTTTTTAAACCAAATGTCGAATCCAACGTCAATTAAGGCGTCTACTGTGTCACCGTCAACTACTCTGTCTAATTTTGCTCTGTAAATGTACTTTTCCATGTTTTATATTAATTAATTAAATTTGTGCGAACACATATTAAGTCTTTTTCGTATGTGTTTAAGTTTGTTATTGTTATTTGTAAATTTTCTATTGTAAATTGGGTGGGTTCAACAAAGAAATCTTCATGTAATTGTTTATCATTAGCAAGTATTTCAGATAGTTGTTGGATAATTTGAAAATCTTGCTGTGTGAATTTACTACCATCTATTGTAACTAAAATATCATTTTGTTTTTTGTTATCATAAGGTTTTATTTTTTCTTGTAAATCAAATGATGTATTAGGTTGTTCTAAATTAATATAATTTTTAATTATTGTAGGGGTATTTCCTTCATCTACATAAATTGTACTACACCAAGGTTCAAGTGTCTCTAATAACTGAGGAGTACAATTTTTAAGTATAAAACCTATATTATACTTTGGTGGAACAATTGGTTTCATTAGAGTATCATGTTTACAGAAATGGCCCCATTTACGTAAGAATTCTTTAGTTGATTTTTGATTTTGTTTTAACCATTCATCTGTTTCTCTATTCTTCATAAACACTTCGCCATTTGGGTTTCGTGTTGCCCCATCTGCAAATCTTGAGCCTCTACAAGTCATATGATAAACAAATCCTTCCCAGGTTTGAATAAACTTACAACCATTTAAATGAAAACGATTAAATATGTCTGTGTCTTCTTTTGATTGAGGGGCAAATATAGGATCATGCCCACCTATTTCTTGAAAATCTGATTTATAAAATGCCCAAGGTGCAAATATACCTTCTGTTGTTTTATCTTTTGTCTTTAATCTTTCTACTTGAGTAAGTAACATGTCTTCATCAAACTCTTCAGGTTCAATACCACAGTCTAATAATATTTTTTCGGGTCCATCTGGATGTAATGGTGGTTCAATTCTAGTAAGTGATACAATTGTTTTTTCTTTAATGTGTTTTTCAATTTCATCTAACGCATTAGGACACAAATACATGTCTGCATGGTAAATCATACAAATGTCACTTGTAGCAACTTCATTAATTAATCTGTCGTATAAAATTGTATGGCCTAATCTTTTACCTGATTGGTTTGTGATAAACTTAAAATTTACATCTATTTCAGCCATTTGGATACACCATTCAAGTGTTCCATCGTTTGAAAAGTCATCAGCAACACAAATTTCGACTTCATGTTTGCCTTGATTTTTTCTTATTGAATTGTAAGACCATTTAAGGTACTTAAGATTATTTCTGCCTGGTTGTATTAAACTTATTTTCATCTATTTTGTTTTACATTTTCAATTTCTAGCATAATAATCTCATCAGGTATATAACATTTTAGATCTGAAAATCTAGCCATTCCGTTATTAAAATCATAATATCCTTCATAAAAATTAGGCTTTCTTATATCTCTAATAGGAATATCATGGGTACATTTATGGTGGTTTAAAATAAATTCAGAAAGTCTTTCTTTCCACCATTCTGTTTTATATAAAGCATCTAAGCTAAGTCTTTTATGGGGGGCATGTTTACCCAAATAAAAATAACCATTATTTAATTTTTTATATCCAGGTGATTTATTTTGATTATAAGGAGTATATCCATTAATAAATTGGGGTTCTAAATATTTATGTAATTTACATAATAACATATAATCAAAATCACTGCCAATAAATTCTTTAATACATGCATCTACTTTTTTCTTAGTACTCTTTACAACCATATCTTCACATAAACATATTAAATAAGGAGTTTTTACTTCATTACTTAATGATAAAGTTACATTAGCCCATTCTGGTTCTAAATTATTATAAAATTTTAAATTTTTTATATTATTTTTATATATTGAATATACCTTATCTAAATTTATTGTTGAATTATAGTTTATAATAAATTCAGAATTTGGAAAAGTATTAGCTAATGATATAACACTATGTTCAAGAACTTTTAATCTTTCATCTTTAGTACATATAAAATTTTGAACTATACTAATCATTTTATTGCTTTTATATTTAAACTAATTAGCGTTCCTTTTTCTTTATTCATATGGGGGATATATGCTTGTGAATGGTCATCAAAATCACTATGTTCTGTTTCTCTCCAGTCATAGTAACCTATATCTGAAAAACCACACTTATTTAATATTGACTTTAATTCTTTAAAATCATAAGTAGTTTTATGGTATATTGTTTCGTTACTCATTTTCATTTTCCCATATAAAGGACCTAAAAAACTATCTAAAGGTATATTATCTTCTATATATAATTTAGCCATAGCTTGAAAATTAGGCACAGCTAGTCTTAATACTCCCCCAGGTTTTAATTTAGCTTTCCATTTATTTAAAATATCTAATATTTCTTCTCTATCAAAATATTCAATAACATGACTAGCATATATTAAATCAATAGAATTATCTTCATAAGGTAAAATAAGTATATCTTTTGAGTCTAAGTGGGAATAATTACCTCCATCTATATGGATCCAATCTTTACCAAAATTTCTCCACCCACATCCTAAATTTATTTTTTTCATAATTTTTATTTATTTAAAAAGGTTTCAGTTTCAGTTTGTGTATGAATTAAAATTTCTTTTTTAGGCACAGCACACATTATATTATCACCCCATGATAATACACCATTAGGTTCAAGGAATATATCTTCATAATGGTGTGGGAGGTTTAAAGGAAATCTTCTAGGATAATAATTCATCAATTTTTCTAACTTTTGTATTAATAAATCTGTTTTGTATAATGCATCTACAGATAAAGAGGAACCTGGGGAATTAGATGCTTTATATTTCCATAATAAATCCCCATTTTCATACCCCCTCCAATATTCTTTTTTAGTATATTTCCATAATCTACCTATGGGCATGTATGATATATCATTTTGGATTACTTCTTTTACTATATCTTGCCAATAATTATAATCCATATTATAAGTAAAATCTTCACAAAAAATAAGGGTATATGGGGTTTTTACCTCTTTTAATAATGATAAAGTTATTAAACCCCAGTTGGGTTCCAAATTATTATAAAAATTTAATTTACTAATATTATCTTTATATATAGAATGTACATTATCTAAATTTATTTTAGAACCATAATTAATAATAAATTCATGATCCTTAAATATTTTACCCATTTTAGGTGTTTCTTGTTCAAGAACTTTTAATCTTTCATCTTTAGTACATATAAAATTTTGAACTATACTAATCATTTTTATAAATTTTTAACCAATGGTCTACCATCTCTTCCATCATATCTTTAAATGTATATGTTGGTTTCCATCCTAATTCTGTTCTAATTTTAGTTGAATCCCCCCTTAAATAAGGTAGTTCTTCAGGTCTCATAAATTTAGGGTTTTGTGTAATATAGTCCTTATAATTTAAACCTAAATGACTAAATACTACATCACACATTTCTCTTACTGAGTGTGTTTCCATAGTTGATACTACCCAATCACCAGGTTTATCGTGTTGCATCATTAAATGCATTGCTCTTACATAATCATATGAATGACCCCAATCCCTATAAGAATCCATATTACCTAATTCTAATTTATCTTGTAAACCTAATTTTATTTTAGCAGCTGCTTTAGCTACTTTATTTGTTACAAAATTAGATCCTCTTCTAGGTGATTCATGATTAAATAATATACCGTTTGTAGCATGTAATTTATATGCACGTCTGTAATTCCTTACAATGTTATAACCAAATACTTTAGAACAACCATAAGGTGATACTGGATTCATTACTGTAGTTTCTCTTTGAAAATTATCATCTTCAACAGATAAACCAAACATTTCAGAACTACTTGCTTGGTAAAATTTAGCTTTAGGACAAGCCCTTCTATAAGCTTCTAGCATATTGAGAACACCTAATGCATTTGTTTGTACTGTGAATTGAGGTATATCAAAACTAATCCTTACGTGGGACTGTGCCGCCATATTATAAATTTCATCTGGTTGAATTGTATCTAGTAATTTTTCAATTCCCCCTTGATCTAATAAATCACCATAATAAGTTGTAATTTTATCTTCTACATTAGATAGTCTTTGATCTTGGTTTTCAGGAGTTGAATTTCTTCTAACTATACCATGTACTTCGTACCCTAGTTCTACTAAATATTCAGCTAGATAACTACCATCTTGCCCTCCTATGCCTGTTATAAATGCTTTTTTCTTCATAAGTTATTTTGTTTGTAAATAAGGATCTATTCCTTCACTTTTATTAAATACTTTCATCTTTGATACATCAGGCCAATCATTAATTGTCCATTGTACTGGTTTTTCTTTTATTGCATTGGGTAATTTTTTTAAACCTAACTCAGCAGTTTCGGGTGTCATATAATAATGGTAACCTACAGTTTCAATATCTTGTTCTCTCCAAGGTATGTAGGGATGTCTACCATCATAGCTCATTTTTTTAAGTTCGAAGGCATCATCTTTATTATCACATAATATAATACCTCCTCTACCTAAAGCCAAATGTTTTCTAAATTGAAAACTTAAACACATAAAGGTTCCAGGTATATAACTATTTTTTTTCCATAAAACAGCTGCATCTATAATAGGTGTTAAATGTTTAGTTAAATAATAATAATCTTTCCAATTTTCATTTTTCCAATTTAACTGTATATTTAATTTTTTAGCCAAAAAAGGGATAGAAATATATGTCCTTTTAGGTACATTAATATAAGAAATATTTTGATGCCTTAAACATAATTCAACTCCGTGTGTGCAACAATCTACTGCTACTGCATATGGTGCACCAAAAAATTCTGCTATTTTATTTTCAAATTCTGTTACTTTACTAAAACTCATTTTTTTGTTCTTTTGGCATAACCTTCTCCCCATTTAAAAGTTTTTAAGTTATTAATATTTAAATCTATACTAGGATTATAATGACAGTTAATAAATTGGGTTCTTATAGGGTAATGATCATACCTTTCATAAAAAACATGTTTTAATTTTTGTTGTAATCCTGTTTTTTGGATATGGTGTTTAAGTTCTTTATGGGGGTTATTTATTCCATATTCGCCCCATTGTTCATATAGGGATCCAAAAGTATTTATATCTTTAGAATTTCCAAATGCCCAAAGATCAGAATACATATCTCCTATATTACATTTACATGGTTTATTATAACATTCATTTACATGAGAAATATAGAAATTATTTTTATTAAAATGAGAAAATATTATATCCTTATTAAACATACAATCAAATCTTCCTACCATTACAAAATCATATTCTATATTATTTTCCTTTTCATAAGAACTTTTTAAATTAATGCTAGTTGCTGTAGAATACCACCTACTAGCCACACTATTTGTTCTTACATCATTTTGATTAAAATTGATTTGTTTTTCTATTAAATATTTTTTTGGGTTATATAATTCTATAAATTCTTTTTCAAAATCAGTACTCCAACTATGAATAAAAACATCAACATCATTACAATCAAATATGTGTTTTTTATAAAAGTAATGTCCTATTCTAGGATCTATAGGATGTCCCACTCCATATTTCTTTTCTGCAGCACCTACTACCCCCATTAAACATAACGCTATCTTCATATTTGTAATAGTTTTATTCCTTCGTTTCTTATTAGATTAATGGCAATAGCATAATCTTCAGATCCATTAGGTTTTCTATCGTTAATTAAATAGCGTTTTCCCCCTCCTATTCCCATAATAAGTTGATCATAAATAATTCCAACTTGGGATAATTGGATTTCTGTAATATTTCTAAGGCTTTCTTTTCTACCTGTAGTAAGGATAATATTATATCCTAATCTATCCCATTCTAGAATTTTATCTGTTGTGCCTTCTAATAAATCTAATTTATGAGTGGGTAATTGAGCATCTGTAGGTTTAGTATGTGTTACTAATGTACCATCAATATCACAGAATATAGTAATGGGTCTTTTATCTATATAGTTCATTTAATTTATTTTTGATGTTTAACTTAATAATACCATTAATATTAGGTTTAATTTTTAAAAAATCAGGATGTGATAAAACATAATGACCACAAATTTTAATTAGATCTAGTTTTTGGGTATAAGGATCAAAATCAGAATTTACCCACTTTTCCCATCTTTTAGAATCATAACATATTTTCCAAAATTTATCTATATTAATCCCCTCCTTTATGTATGAAAGGGTTTCTATAAGGCCAAACTCCGGTGCTATATTTATTGCATCTAAACCTAAATTCATTTTTTCTTTTATAAGACCCACAGGTATATAATCACCATTATGTTCTTTTGATAATAAATTGTGGTTTTTAACTACTTGAATCATTGATGTGAGTCTGTCTCTATCATATTCCCCCGTGTTTGTGGTTTCTTTAAGGGATGTGCCTGATTGAATCACAGCATACTTAATTTGAGCGAATATCTTTTCTTCTAATCTAACATGAAGATCATTTAACAACATATCTAATTCTTCAGGTTCAAATTTTCTTATAGCTTCTTCAGTTCCTACTTCAAATTCAATATTAGGATTTTCAGTATAACAAAATTGAATCATATCAATAGTCCATTTTAACCCATCTTCGTATAGTGAGTATTTTTTCCATGGATCTATGTGGATCATATCTAGATATTTACAATCTTCTTTTAAAGACTTATATCCATCATCGTCTGTGTAGCCTTGTCTAGGTCCCGAATGGTCTCTTACTAAAAATAACTTATTAGCATATTTGCTAAAGGTTTCTGTTGTCCATTTGTTAACATAACCCCCATCCCACTCTACTTGTCTTCTAGAAGGGATTAAGCCTATTTTGTTGTTAGTTTCATTACAAAACTCAATAATAGAATCTACTATGTTTTGAGACATAGGTCCTATGTAATATTTAGGATATATCATTTAGTGTTTTATATAAGTTATATTTTCCAAAATTAAATAAAAATTTATTAAAGGGATATTCATGTAGAGGAGCCATATTAATCCAAATAATTGAACTTAATACTTTTACCTTTTTAAGGTCATACCCATTTTCTATAATAAAATTATGTAATAAATCTTTACACCTAAGCAAAGTACTATTACATAATATATGACAATTTTTAGGTGATGAATCATATAATTTTTTATCTACTATATCATGGTTAACCATTAAATTATGGTTTAATTTAGCTAAATCATAATATATGTCTCCAACTTCTAAATCACCAGCAAAATCTTGCCTCCAATCTATTAAACAAAAATTATCTTGTGTTTCAATTACATTATCCAAAATAAAATCACCATGGAACTGTACGGGTACACCATCACATAACCATTCCCTATCTATTTGAGATAATATATCTTTTATAGGTGGTATTAACTCACCATTTATAATTTCAGATGTATCTGGTTTTTCTTTTAAGTATTGATTTATTCTTTTATCTGTTTTTGTTACATAAAAGTTAAAACATTTTTTAGAAAAATTATCTACGGGTTTATGTTTCCATAAATTATCTTTAGTCCATTTTAAAAAGGAATTAAATGTATTTTCATTTACAGATTTTGCAAACAAATCACCTTCTGCTTTTTTATATTTATAAAAATTAGGAGTATATGCTAGCATATCGGGGACTAATCCCTTTAACATTGAAGCTCTTTTTACTCTATTTTTATTTATGTTTTTATCTGCAAAGAATTTTACTACAAAATTATCAAAAAAGTATATAGATTCATTACTTTTATCTAATACTTTTATACTACTACCAAAATATTCTCTTGTTTTATTTAATTCTGTGGTATTTCCTATGTCTAACCAGTTATTTATCTTGTGAAAATTAAAAGTAACCTTATTTAGCATTTCATTTATTACGTGAACATCTGAAAGTGAATTGTTGTGTGGTAATGTTTCTAATTTGCCCCAAAACAATTTATAGTCTTTTATCCCACATAATCCTATATAAGGATAATCAAAATTGATTTCTCCCTTTTCTGTGATAGTATCTACCCAACCATTGTTTGTCCTTATAGTTCTATATTGTGATGTTTCTTCTTTATAGGCCCCAGCACACCAATTATGTTCTAAATTAGGTATTATATCTTCTTTAGTTAAAATAGTATCACTAGCATGAAATATAAAGGGACATTGTAGTTCATTTTTAGCTTGTAATATAGAATGTCCTAAACTACTACCTTGATCTTTAAAGTTGTCTACCTTAATAAAGGTAAAATGTTTATGGGGATATGTTAACTTTAAAAATTCTTTTACATAAGATCCAAAATGTCCTAATGTAATTACAAATGAAGTATCTTCAGGATAATATTCTATAATATGGGAGATAGCAGGTTTATCGCCTATTCTTACTAAAGACTTATTAGTAAAATCAGTTAATTTACCTAATCTACTTCCTATACCACTTGTTGTTATTAATACCTTATAATCTACCATATTTATCTTCTAATCTTACAATGTCATCTTCACCAAAATACTCACCCATTTGAACTTCAATAAAAATTAAATCTTTTTCTGTATTGTTTGTTATTTGGTGTTTTGCTTCAGTAGGTACATGTATAATTTGTCCTTTAGATACTTGTGTTTTGTCTCCATTTAGATTTAATTCTCCTGCGCCTTGTACTACAACCCACACTTCTTCTCTTTTAAAATGGTATTGGTAACTTGGTGCTTGACCTGGTTTAATGATAATTTGTTTTACTTTACAGTAATCAGTGTCTAATAAATTTTCAAATGTACCCCAAGGGCGTGTTTCTTTATAATTCGTCATGTTAGTTAAATTTATAATTAAAAATTTGTAGATCTTTTTTATACCATTCGGATACTATATCTATAGTTTCATTATCATAATATGTAGTATATTTATTGTAAGAATTTTTAGTATAGTGGCCTAATTTTTGATGGGGTATATTAATTTTATTGCATAAAATTTCCCAATCATTATCTATATTTTCAACTTTTCCTATAAAATCTAAATTTAAAATATTATCTTTGGGGGTACTAAATAAACCTGATTGAGTTTGAAAATGTAATTTTTTAGGATTTCCGTTTTTATTAAAAATACCTTCTTTTACTAAATCTTTAAAATTAGGGTATACAGATAAAAATGTATCATACCAATATGAAACTAATCTACTAAAAGGATTTCTAACAAATATAAATTTGAAATATAAATTTAATTCTTTATCAGTTATATTTTGTAACCAATTATTAAATTCTTTTGGGTTATCTTTTTGAATAATCCATCCTCCCAGGGGTTGTAAATTTCTTCTAAAAATAGATGTTCCTGCTGCTTTTCCAGGTTTAAAATAAATTAATTTTGATGTTGGGTTGACACAAATACTCCTTAATATATCATAATTATAATCTCTTTTTAATCTTAAATAATCTGTATATCTATTGTCCATTTTTTAATTTTTTATGATGAAAAAACAACTCCATATAACTCAAGTAATTCAACTTTATATTCTTCACATATCCTTCTTACTCTATCTTTTAAATTAATAAATAATTCTACATCATTTTGAATATTAGTATAAAGATCTTCAGCGTCAAGCATTATATGTTTAATTTTACCTGTATCAAATAATTTACTTAAATTAAGTACACCTTTTAATGTTTCTATTTTAGGTACAAAACTTACTCCTTCTGGTAACATTTCACATATTAAATTTACTTCAGCTATTTCTTCAATGTTTGAAGTAGCAAAATACTTAATATTATTATATTTTCTAGTAAACGCTATTGCTTCGTCAAGATTTGATGATGGTAAAGGTGGTTTACTTCTTCCTTTGGGATAATCTAAAAATACATCATAGGGAACATTTACAAATTCTTCTAGTTGTTTTGAATCTTTTACATGAGCCATGTTAATTCTAATGACTACACCTTTTAGTTTTTTAAATTGATCTAATTGTGTTAAGTGGTTTGAAATTAAAAGCATAATTAATTGTTTTAAAAGTTAAATTTAATTTTATTTAAACATTGGTTTATTGTTAATTGAGTTGTGTCTATATCAATAAAATCTTCAGTAGGGGGTTCATATTCATTGGTAAAGAAATTTTCTCTACCCCTAATTTTTGTTGTGTGGACATATATTTCAGTAACGTTATTTGTTTGTTTTAATGAGTTTCTTATATGTTTATAAGGAGCAACCACAGAAACTACGGGTGTAAAATCTTTATTATCTAAAAATCTACATAAATCTAAAACTGAGTTCATGTTTTTTTCTCTACCTTTTATAGTATAATCATAATTTTGAAATATATCTCTAAGTTCGTCTCCATCAATATGGATACAATTATCACTACATTTTTTTATCATTGCTTTGGCTAATGTAGTTTTACCTGCTCCCGGTTGTCCTGTAAACCAATATATCATTTTTGTTTGTTTCGTATTTTCGTTGCTGAGATTTTTTTAATATCTTGTGGTGGGGTGTGTTCAATAATATCATATCCTACTGTTCTACCATAATTTACAGACTCAATAGGGGGTATTATAATAGTTTTTACTGTGCCTTGATCTATTAAATCTTTTAATTGATTATCTATATTTTGTTTAACTTCTTCTGTGGGATATGGATTTTTTTCTGGTTCTAAATCATGAATATCCATAATTGCTATACAAACCTTTTTCCCTATATCCAATCTCTGTTGTATTAGCCATTTATGGCCTTTATGAAAAGGTTGATATCTTCCCACAAATAATGAATATCTACTATTATACATTTTTTCTATTTTTATACTGGTAAACTAATATTGATAAACCAACTGCTACTAATATATCTGCAATTGGTGGTACTGAAGGCCACCCAAAATTCCAAATACTAACTAGTAAAAGCCATATAAACCATATTGTGTTAAATTGTTTCATATTATTATAATTTATTAGTTTTAGACACTAAAATATTATATTGGGGAAAATATAAATAATCAATATTAGTCCCAAGAAAACAATTAATAGCATGTTCTGGAGTTTCTACTATAGGTTCTCTATCATTAAAACTTGTATTTAATAAAATAGGGACTCCTGTTTTTTTCTTCCATTTTTTAATGAAGTTATAATACCATTTATTACTTTTTTCTGTAACTGTTTGTAATCTACCAGTTCCATCTAAATGGACTACTGCTGGGACTTTATCTTTTGCTTCTTCTTTAAAAGGTAATACAAAACTCATATAGGGACTTTCTATGTCTCTTACAAACCAATCTTTAACGTCTTCTTTTAAAATAGAGGGGGCAAAAGGTCTAAACCATTGTCTATGTTTAACTTTATCATTGATTAGATCTTTCATTTTAGGACTTCTTGGATCTGTAATGATACTCCTATTGCCTAATGCTCTTCTTCCTGATTCGGCCCCTTCATTAAATATAGATATTATATTTTGTTGATTTAATAAATCTAAAACTTGTTCATCTGTTGTTTTAGTATAGTTAATAGAGGGGTGTTTTAAGGCTTCTAAGACTTCTTCTTCATTATAGGATGTTCCTAAATAAGTAGGACTAACATCATCCCACTTTACCCTAGGTTTATCAAGTATTTGGTGCCATACAAATTGGGCACTTCCTATTGAAAGACCACCATCATAAGGTACGGGACAAACATACATATTTTTAACCCCAAACCAATCATACATTTTACCCATCATTACAGAATTTAATACTACCCCGCCTGCAAAGCATATATTTTTGGGGTTATATTTATCTATAAAAGGTTTTATTATTTTATAAGCTACCTTTTCAGTTGCTAGTTGAATAGATGCCGCTACATCAAATTTCTCTTTTTCACTTTTTTCTATTAAAGGTTTATATTTTTTAACATTAGCATAAGTAGGGGCACTAGGTCCACCTCCCCCCTTTAAAAAGGCATCATAAAAGTCTTCCCAATATTTAGGGATTCCCGCAGAGGCCATAGCCATTACTGTTCCCCCCGCAAAACCATGGGGATGACCATCTGATAGGCCAAATAAATCCCTAGTGTAAACCCTCCAAGGTGAACCCAAGGTTAATTCACCCATTGGGATTCTTTTTATTGGTTTTATTTTATTTCCTTTACCTTCCCAAAAAGTAAATGCTGTTGAAAATGTATTTGAATTGTCTGGTTCATTAGTTATATCGTTAGGATCTGTTTTTTCAGTGCCACTACCATCTATAGTTATAATTAAAGCTTCATCATAATTACTAGAAAAGAAAGCATTAGCTGCATGAGCTTGGTGATGTCCTATAACAAAATACTCTCCACCATTTTCTTTTAAAATTGATTTCATTATGTCCTCAGCTTCTTTTTTTCCGCATTGGGGTTGATATTTCCCCCCTCTACCCCCTGGATTTCCGTGAGTAAAATACTTAATATTATTTAAGTCGGGTAATCTTTGCAAAGCCATTTCTAATCCATCTCCTAAGGGTTCTTTTTCCCTAATAAATCTTTCTAATTCTTCATGTATAATAGGTATACCATTTTCTAATAAACAATAACTTACATCATGGCCTGATTGAAATCCTAAAATCTTGTCTGTTTTCATTTTATAAAAGTTTTATCTAATTTTTGCCCCTCATAAGGACCAGTTTTATATTCATATACAATTGTATCTTCTTCTAATATTTCATACGTGTGTCCACCATATAATGTATAGCTTGCATCTCCTACTTCTAGTATAGGGGTTGCTATAATGTTATCATCTATATCATAAAATATACATTTAACTTTTCCTTTAATCACTACCCAAGATTCTTGGGCTATTTGTTCAGGATAATGTCTATCTTTTGTAATATGTTTATGGGGAGGGAATGTCTTACCTTTTTCCATTTTTAAAGTAGCACATTGTATAAAATTATCTTCAGGTATAACTTCCGTTCTGCTTTCTATTTCTGATAATCTATTTATAACATGTAATAACTTATTTGGTTTTATTTTTGAGTATATTTTTTCCATCTATTTAAAAAGTTTTGTTCGTTATATTTTATATAATTGTCTTTTGCTATTTGGGAACATTCGGTATAAAAATTTGCATCTGTTTTCAACATTGTAAGTTTTTCTTTTGCAGTAGCCAAATCCCCTAACTTAACTGTTAAATCTGGATGGCATTTTTCTTGTGTGTCTAATCCCTCATAACCAATACAAGGAATGCCTAAATAAGCGCAATTTAAAGCGAATGTACCCGCAGCGTGTGTACGCATCATATGAACACCATACTTAAATTTATTAAGCGTTTTAATCCATTCTACCCAACTCATGTAAGATAAATGGTTTAAGTTAGGCATTTGTTCTTCACCTTCAATTTTTCTACCCATACTGGGAATATAAATAGGACAATCTGCTTCTTGTGCTGTTATATATGAATCAAAGCCACCATACCAGCTACAAAAATTACCTCCAATCATTATATTATTTCTTTCTACCCGGGGTAAATCTTTAATAGAATCTTCAATTATTAAGCTAGGTAAAATTTTACATTCTTTACCTGTCAAACCTTCATAATATCTTTTATCTGACTCATTGTGTACAAACATAAAATCAGCTTCTTGTATAGTATTAAAATACCATATTTGTTGATTTAGGGGATAATCCTGCCAAAACCAATTAGGGCCCTCTTGCATTACAGCTGTTTTATTACAATATTGTTTTATTTTATTTAAATTAAATTGTGGGTTTTTCTTTGGTATAATAACAATTCCTAAATCATATTGTTGGTTGGGTGGTTGGTTTATATTCCAATGGTCTGCTTCTAGTGAACATACCCATGCTAAATCTGTTCGCATATTAGGGTTATCTCTAGATACTTTGCCTTGGTAATTTCCCTCTGTAAAAAATGCTATTTTCATTTATATAATTCTTTATATGTTCTTTCCATCCAATAATCTACATGTCTATTATTGGGGGGTATAGCATTAAAATGATAGATCCACCCTGCTTCTAAAAACCTTAATTCATCGGGGAACCAAGAATGTCCAGGAATATGTAGAAGATTTTTTCGAAATAAATCTTGAAGATTATAAGCCTCAGGCATATATATTGTATTAACAGAATTTTGTTGAGTCAAATAATTTATAATAGTTTGGTCGGTTCCTGCCTTTATTTGTTCATTTAATTGGTTTATTTTGATTATATTAGCAGTATAATATTCTTGAACTTTAGTGTAAAAGGGAATGTGTTTTTTACTTGTTATTTGAAAACCACCATTAAAATATTTCCATGGTTTAACTTGAGGTTCATTAGGAAATAAATTGTCTCCCCATTGTTTAATACTTCTAGTTGTCCACTCATAACACCCATTATTAACTACTACTCCAAATTTACCTTCTGTTTCATTAAAAAAATTAGGACAATCTGGGTGTATAATAGTGTCAGCATCAACTATTAATACTTGTTCATATTCTACTTCATTATGTTTTAATATGTCATGAACCCAATAACGTTGTAATGTTATTTTAAATTCATTGGGATCCATAATAGGTTCATCCCATTCTATAACTTTTACATCATCATATTGTTCTGACCATTTTTGCCAACTTTTAACAGAATAATGGTAAGGGGTATTTCTGTCGTTTCCTGTGTTTATGTTTGGTATAAAAATTATATTCATATTCTATTAATTAATTCTAAAAGATTTGTAGGTTTAATTTGTGCATTATGTTTGGGTAATAAATCTAATTCATCTAAACCATAAACACTTTCTAAATCAATTAAACTGTATTCTCCATTAGGTAATTTAATTATATTTTGAGGTACTATATCATAATATATTTTATTCCATTTTTTACAGTTTCTTAATATTGTAGTTAAAAAATCTTGGGGGATACTTTGTGGGTGAGATCCTTCTTTACAAATATATCCTACTAAATTTTTTCCATCATAAATTAAATCAGTTAGTGCTGGACATAAACCCACTAAAAATCCCGAATTTAAGGCTTCCTTAAAATTACTCAATCTACAATATTTTGGATTAAATATTTTTATATAACTTTTGTGTTTTTCATCGTAAAAAACATTTCTTCCGTGGTTAATACCATCTACTATTCTATCATATTTATTTATAATAGTTTTTAAATTATTAGTGCTTAAATCCTGTAGTTGTACTTTATTAACATAATTTACTCCCCATTTATAAAAATTAAAATTAAAAGGGTATCCTTTATGATTATTATTAAAAAATAATTCTATTGCTTTCCAATCTGATATATCTCTTTCGGTTGATCTGTTTTTTCGTGCAAAATAAAATCTAGGTTCTAAAAAATTATAACCATCAATTTTAATACAATAGTTTTTTAAAATATCATCATCTCCTTTAGCTCCAAAATAATTAAATTTTCCCCTATTAGCATCAAATACATCTACACCTGGGGGGAATTGTATATTTTTATCTCTTAGTTTACTAGAAATAATGATATCTAAATCATCATTATCTCTGATACCCATTATACTTAAAATAGAACTTTGAGTTAAACAATAATCATCTCTATTTATTCCTATTTTATCCATTTTTTCTAATAATTTAATTTTATTAGTTAATGGTTTAATTCTATGCTTACCATCACGTTTTCTAGGTTCAGAATATATTTGTGATGTTTTCATATAAAATGGTATATATGGCTTACCGCTAATCAGTCTACCAATCATAGCACACGCTCTATGGTAATTATGTCTAATATACCCATTATCAAATTCAACAGGATTATCTTTTAAGAATTTTTCTATATCAGAATCTGTCATAGGTTTAAGATCATTATAATAATGTTCAGTCATATTTTCCCAACCTAAATCATGATGATCCCCCACATTATGTCTAAATTCAGCCATCATACAGTTATAATATTGCCAATTTTCTGGCTTTAATTGATTTTTAACATATTCTAAATTAGAAGGAGAGGAGAAATAATTAATTATATCCTTTATTGTTTTTAGGGAACCATCTTGTTTTATTATTTCTTTACCACCACCACCTTCAGCTAATTCCATATTTAAAAAATATTCTAAATTAATTGGTTGGTATTTAGGAGTTTTTAATTTTTTACTTTGTTGTTGTCTCCATTTTTTCATTAATTTAAACCAAGGATTATTATCTATATCATATTCAATGTGTGTAAATTCAAAATTATTTTTCCACGCAGTATAATTAAAACTTAATTGATCTCTTTTACTACCATATTTTACCTCATTCCACCAATCTTCCATTGTTTTTATAACATCCGGTTCGTTATGTTTTCTTATAAGAATAGTATTTCGAGTTAATCCATTTTTAGAAGGATATCCATCTAGTTTATACCTTTTTATTTGATCATTTATTATATTTAAATTATCTTTATAATGTTTTTGAGGATGATTATCCCCTAACCACTTAATAAAAGCTGCTTCATCGTAAACACAATTTCTTCTATTTAAATTTCCTGTAGATATACCACATAACTCATGGTTGAATGCTGCATAGTTACTGGCTTTTAAATGATCATATATTAATGTAGTTATATCTGAGGTAATTTTTATATCTCCATCTATCCATATACTAACATCATAGTCTTTTAAGTATCTATGAGGTAGTATTTTAGGTTTTTTAGAATCTCTAACCCCATCATATATTTTTGTAGTTAATTTAATATCCCACACATCTGATTTATAGGAGGGATTGTCTGTAAAACAAATAAAATCAAACCCTTCTAATTTTACTTCAGGATCATGTAAAAAATAATTATCTCCAAATACTGAAGTATATATAACTTTTTTATTCATAGCTATTTAATTTATTATTTATATAATTAACATTTCTTATAAAGTTATGTTTGTGGGGGAATTGTCTTTGTAATACATGTGAAATTGAATATCTAGCTATCATATCACTTACACCACATTGGTTACTTATGTTAATTTTAGCTTTAGATTTAATGTACAATTGAATTCTAATTGAAATGTGTCTTAAGTCTAAAGCTTTATTAATAAAACTAAAATTTGTTTTGTTTATTGGTTTTGGGGTAAAGTAAAAATAAGGTAGTGGGTTTTCTTTTAATAAATCACATATTAACTTATCTTGAGTAAAATCATATCTATTTGATATTAATAGTGAGCCAAATTCATTATCTCCTACATGTTCTTTAATAATTATGTTACCTAATTCTTCTTCTTCTTTAGAAAAATATAAATCAGGTTGAGAATCTTGATATTCATTTTTTTCAAATTGCCAGAATTTTAATATTTGTTCTACTAAGGGTACAGCTAAGTTGTTATCATCATATATTCTATAATGGTCATGAAATATTTCTCCTTCTATTTTATCTTTGTATCCATTTATGTAAGGGTTATTATTAAACACACTTAAACATGTTTCAAAGGGGGAATCCCAACTTTGTGGGGCATTAGATCCCCTTTGTATATTACCAAATAATTCTTCTAAAAGATTAACTGAAGGTAAATATATTTTACAATTAGGGTATTTTTGTTTAAGTAAACGGGGCATTGCTGTTAAAATACCCCAATCACCTATACCAAAGCAGGTTCTCATTATTACAAATTCTTGTTGCTCTAAATATTCGTCGGGGATTCTTAACCCTTCAGATTCTTCAAAACCTAATTTATTTGTTTCATTTACTGCGTAAACTTTATTATCTACTATTCTCCAAAAAATCATAAAGTGTCATAAAAATTATTTTGTGTTTCTTGTCTTCCTATTGTTTTAGGATGATATAAACACCATTCTTCTTCCATTGGTAATGCCCCTTTTGTAGATATCCCAACTATTTGCTCATGAACTTTATTTTGCCATTTAATTTTGGGTCCATTTTGTATAATTCTTGTTTGATAATCTGGCCAATTAACCCAACCCTTTTCATTTACATTCCAACGCCATTGGTTAATGTGTTTTTGTGTTAAACCTTCTACAGTGTTAACTCTGGGAACTAAAAACATTTCTGTTGTAGGGTTGACTTCTAACAGTGATTTTAAGTTTACAATTAAAGATTCGTGTGGTAATTCGTCTGCATCAATTTGAAATATCCAATCACCTGTGCAGTGTTCTTTTAAATTGTTTTTAAAATTTGAAAAATGACCTTTTAATGGAAATTCTACAACTTTTAAGGGATCTTTTAACCCTACAGGTGCTTTAAATGTGTCAAGTACCCTATGTACTTCAGATGTAGTATTTCCTTGATCACACTGAACAACTATTTCGTCATCTTCATCTATATGTGTTGTTAAAAATAATAATAGTTTTTCTAGTTCAACGTGTTCATTACAAACAGGAATTGCATAACTAATCTTCACTTGTAACTGGTTTAGCAAACATACCTAATTCTTCAGCGGCATCCATAAAACATAATTTGTCATAACGTTTTAAATTTTTCATATCCATTCTAAATTTATAATTAGTTCCTTGATTACGTGGATCAGGATATTTATCTTGTTCTTCTTCAGGTATGGGAACAGCTTTAACTACTGTCCACCCCCAATCATCTGTTCCTTTAATAGGTTCTGGAAAAACCATACCTTGTTCTGGCATTGTAATTGCTGTGGGGAACCATGCTAATACCTCTCCACCTCCTGGAGGTTCATGATCTTGTCTTAAATCTTTAATTAAATCTGCTGTAAGTTCTAGGGTTTGTTTTAATCCTTCACTGTCTAAAGTCATTGTAGTATTTGAAGTGTAACCACTAGTCATACAAAGCCATGTTTTTATTGGTCCCTCTGCCGTTTGAAATTCTGATTCATAACATGCGTCACTATCACAAATAGGGCTGTTTACTAATTTATCTTGTGTCATTTCCATTATGCTTCTATTTTTTTAAGTTTTGGTAATTTTAATTTAGGTAATTCTTGTTTTTTACTTCCTACTTTTTTAAGTTTGGGAAGTTGTAGTTGTTGCATTTGAGGTGCTACTTCTACTTTAGGTAAAATATTAGTTAATTTTTCGGTCATTTTATCAAATGTCCAGTTGTCTTTAATATATTGTGTTTGTTTACGTGATTTTTCCCAATATTGTTTATAATTTTTAAACACATCCTTCATAGCTCTACTTGCTATGTTTTTATCTATTGTAAACCATTGTGAATTTTCAAGTAAAAAATCATTAGCAGATGATTTATGTACATTTTTTAATTCACCCCCAATTAAAACATTGTAATTTGGATGTATAAAATCAGTGTGTCCACTCCAATTAGATACAATTACAGGTTTACCTGTTATTGCTGCTTCTGCTAACGGTCTACCATAACCTTCACCTTTTGTAAATGACACAAATGATTTTACTTTATTGTCATTATTTAATTGATTCATTTCATCATCAGTCATTTCACCATGTAAAAGGTATATGTTAGGAAGAGTTTCTGTAAATTTATCTCTTATATTATTTATGTTTTTTAATACTCCTTCTCTATCTAATAAAGAATAATTTATTTGATTACATTTTAATACTAATGCTGGTTTTTTCTTTCCAGGACCCTTAAATGTGTCTAAAAAAGTATGAATTAATGTTGCAACATCTTTTCTATCTTCACCAAAATTTCCAGGTAACCAATGTCCCGTGAATAAGAAACAAAAATCTTCTTTTACATCTTTAAGTAATTCTGAATTTTGTGGTTTTTTATAATACTTATTTAAATCTAAACCTTCAAATAATATTTCAATTGGTTTTTCTAATTTAATAACACCTATTGTTTGGTTAGTTTGTTTGTCTTTTTTTTCAAATTGTGTTGCTAAAGCAATGTCTTTTGAATGTTTAGAACTAACTAAATTTAAATCCATTTTATTACTACCTTCAATAAACTCAGAAGGATATATTGTTGTTTCAATACCCGCTGTTACTCCTATATTAAACTGCCCCACTGGTTGAAATTCATTTGGGACAGTAATTTGTACCCAAATGTCTGGTTTTTTATCTAACCCACCTATAAAACGTTGTCTTAAAGGATCATCTTGTGATAAAAAATTCCAAGGACAATCGCCCCACCTTTGTGGTAAGATTTTAATGTCCCATTCTTCTTCTTTTGATTTTATTAATGATTTCACAAAATCTCTTGATCTTGCTCCATAACCTGAAAACGTGTCAATTGGACACGATACTACGCATAATGGCTTCATATTGATTGTATTTCTTTTAAAAATTCTGGTGTTAAACTAATTGGTGATGGATTATAGTTGTCTAATTTAGTAGAATCATCTACTTTAGTAACTGTAAATCGAGATTGTGGTTTCCACTCTGTAAGTAAATTATCTATATTGTCTATAAACCCTTGACCCATTCTTTTTGCTGTGAATCCTGACTCATCTGACAATACCCACTCTCTACCCGCAAGTCCTCTTTTTGTTCTTTCTTCGGGACCCATTTTATATGTTTTCATTAAAGCAATTGCTGCATCTTCAACCGAACATTGACTTGCAAAAATATAGGGTGTTGATGGTGAACCTTTTACTGAACGTGTTTTGGGAAATATAGGCATTGCCCATTTACCACATTTTTTATATTTACCATCTGCGTTTGATGGGTGTTCTGTTGAAAAATCAATCCAATCACCATTTTCATCTTCAAAACGCATTTGATCTTGCATACCACCCTGTACTGGTGCTATAATCATTCTACCTGCTGTTAAGGATTCGGTTAAACCTAATCCCCAACCTTCATTGTCTGTCATAAACATATGTGCGTCTGAACAATTGTATAGATAATTTAATTGTTTTTCATCAAAACGTTCATTAATAATTTTTACTTTATGGATTTCTGGATCACATAAACTGTCAATTACAGCATGTAGGTCAGTTCCATGTTCAAATGATCCTTCTGTTTTCATTAATAATGTACATTTTTTAGCTTTTTCAACTGGTAGTTGATCTAAAAATGTTCTCCACGCTAAAATAATGTCTGATTGATTTTTTCTTCTAATATTTCTAGAAAGATGTAGTACTACAAAATCCTTATCTTCTTCTAAAATTCTTTCTTTAAAAGCTTCAAATTCAAAATCATTTACTACAGGGAAATATTTTTTCTCATCTATACCGTGGGGAACATACTGTACACGTCCATGTTTTGGGTGGTCTCTTAAAACATTTTTTACTAAGTTTTTAGTTTGTTTAGAAATACAAAGTAACATATCATCTGAACGATAAAATTCTCTGTTCCACATTGGGTAAGGTAAATCATCCCAAATTGTATAAAAAATTAATGGACATTGTTGTCTTATTTCATTTTCCATTTGATACATCCATGTCCAATAACGAGGATCTGTAAAGTGTACTATTGCATCTGGTTTTTCTTGAGTTATTAAAGATCTTAATACATTTTGATCACCATAACCATTACATGCTATAACTTTAACATTTGCATCCTTTAAACCTGTCATTCCATTTACATCAGCGGATATGTCAAATCCTTTCCCGTGGTCGGGGTGTTTAACAGCTCCTCCTAAATTAACCCAATTAAAACGGTGTGCTGTGTTTAGTATGATTTCTTTTGCCATATTTCCTACACCCGAAGTTGTACGAATATCGTCAGAAAGCATAAAAATTGTTTTACGTTGATCCCTTGGGATGTAACCTTCTTTCATATAACCTTTTTTTTTAAATTTATAAACTACCGCTAATTGTTAAGTCGGTGTGATTATGTAATTTCTTTCGAAATTCTTCGTCTATTAAATATAGATGTACTGCTCTGTTTGCTAACTTTTGTAAATTAAATTTATATCTAATTGATGAAACTTTAAAATCATCAAATAAGTGGTCTACTATTTTTACACTTGTTAACTTTAAATTTTTGCTTGCCATAATATTTTATTGTATATTCACATATACATATATAGCTATTCCCATTCCCCCGCTCTTTTTGCATGTTTTATTGCATCTTTTATTCTTGGATGGTTCATTCTAGGATCGTCTTTATATTTTATAACTTCTTTTTCTACTTCTATTATCTTTTCAACTTCAATTGGTACTTCTTTAATTATTTCTTTTGTAATAATTTTAGGTTGATAAACCTCGTAATCTTTAGGATCTCTTGAAACTCCTTTTACTTGTGCAAAAGCCATGTTAGCTGCAACAACCATTGCAATAGCTAAAGGGTCAAAAACAAATATAATTAATATCATAAACCAATTAACTATTGTAGCCATTGGTTGATTTGTTAATTCAGCCATATATTTAAGTGGTCCAAGTTCTCGCGCAGATTCGTTGTTTATTTGCGCGTCTAAAATTCTTTCATCGAGTACGGCGATTGAATCTGTTACTGCGTTTAATCGCAGATCTGCGCGATCTCGCTCTGTCGTTGATGTTTTTAATTCAGATTGGAGCGCGCGCCTTGCGGAGCTAGATGATGTTGTAATTAATTGTCCTGATTCTCTGTCTATGTACTGTACTTGAGCAGGATTAGATAAAGCTATTCTTAAATCTGAAATTGACTTTACAAGTGCTGCTTTTTCAATTTTAAGGTCGCTTTTTTGTTCTTCAAATCTTACTTGTTTTTGTTCAATGACAGCCACCTGTTTGTCTAAAAATTCAGATTGTGTGGATGTTTCTTGATAAGCACCTGACAAAAAACCATAAATACCTCCTGATGTAATTACTATTAAAATAAAACAAGCTATTACAAAGTATGCTTTTAAAAATTTATTAATTGTGTCCCAATATTGATATAGTAAGGAAGCTACAACTAATTTAGCTGCTTCTAAAGCTCCCGCCATTATTATTACTTCTGTGCTAGCTCCTGCAAATAATTTACTTAAACCAAATACAGAATAAAAAGCTGCTGACGCGGACACAGATAGCGCTGAAAGCGCTATTATGAATGGAAATATACGTTCTTTCATATTTGTTTTGGTTTAATGTTGACACCTATCTTGATTGGTTTTTTATCATTGTTAGGGCAACTTAATTTATGATACCCTTTGCCTTTACAAACTTTACATTCACTCATCTTCTTTGTTTTGGTTTATCTACGAGCTAAGCTGTAATTTTCACCCACAGGTCGTATTACGACTATGGAATTGTCCCCAATCTTACATTTCCCACCTTGTTTTAAGATTTTTCTTACTAATCCTTCTTCTTTTTCACTCCATTCCTCACTTAAAACAATTAATTCTTCCTTAGTGGTTGGTTTATGATTTAAGGTTATATTTTCTAACCCTCGTATAGTTTGTTTTTTTAATGCCATTATATTATTTACATGTTTGACACCATTTAGACTTACACTTATCGGTTTCGGCTAAAATTTTGTCAATATTATCTGTGTCATACATATGAGATCCGTCAATAAAAACGTCTTCTATAAATGCTTTCATATTTTTTACCATTTTACTTTGAGTAGTTTTACCACTTGATGGTTCAAATTTCTGAATACGTGATTTCATTATTGCATATCGGGGATTAGCTGCTATTTTACGTTTAACAATAAAATATCTAACATCAATATTATCTACTGGAACACCATACTGTTCTGCAAAATATTTTTTATACATCACCATTTGTGATGTTTTTATTTTATTTTCCTTATCATACTTAGTCCAACCACGAGTTGATGTTTTAATGTCCCAAATTACTACTCTGTGTAGTGTTTCATCAAACATAACTAAATCTAACTTACCCATTAATTTAACATTTGGATAATCTTCATGTGGTGCTGTTAATATAGGCATTTCAATGCCTAACAACTTCCACCCATGCTTATGAAAGTGTTCTTGTCTGTGACGTAAGAAAAAATCAATAATTTCTAAGCCATCATTTGTAAATTCAATTAATTCTTTTTGAGTAGCAAAATGTACACCTCCTACTTTTTCAACATCACCTTTATATAAACCTATAAACCCTTCTTGAAAGTGGGTGTGTGCGTCAAATTGATCAGCATGTTGTTGACCTTTGTTGTACATTAACTCCATATACTCTTGAAGGGTTTCATGCATTGCAGTACCAAACGAAAAGTAAATGTTAGGAGGTGTTTTGATTTTATCAATGTACATTTCTGCCCACCTGTGGGGACATTCCATCCAAGCAGATAGTTGTGTGTAACTGATGTTTTTCTCTGTGTTCCAGTCCATTTCCGGAACTACAGTTTTCTGTATGTTTTCTATTATATTCATACAGGTAAGATACGAAAGATAATTAGCTTAGCCAAGTTTTATTTGAATTTCTTTTGAGAAACTATTTGAGCTATAATACCATAAACTGACAAGTCTTGGTATGTGTCTAATGATGATTCACCCACAGTGTCTGGTTCACCATTTACTACTAATTGTTTTAGACGTTGAATTTTATCATTCATTCTAAACCATAAACCTGTTAATGCTAACTTTACATCACTATCTGTGTCTAAATTAGTGCCAACATTAATGTTACTAGTACCGTAATTACGATGTTTTTTACAGAACAAAATATATTGTTCCATCATAATTTTTTTATATTCAGTAGTTATATCGGGATAATTATCCTCACACCATTTTACTGCTTCGTTGTCTTTTTCGGTAAATTTTAAATTATCCATTTATTTGTTCTTTATTAAATAAGCTAGATCCATCATGATATTCATTTAAAACATCTAATCTGTCTCTTGATTCTGTTAGTTTGTCTAGTGCTTTGCTTGCTTCTTTTAAAAAATGTTCTGTTGTGTGTTCCCCTATAGCTACTGCTTTAGTAAAACACATGTCTAATGTTAACAGTGCTTCATTAATTCTTGCTTCACATTCACTTTTAAGTGCGTTGTATAGTCTTTCTTGATGGTTCATTTTTATAATTTTTTATTATTGATTTTATTGTTTTTTTATCTAATATATTTAAATAATCGTATGCTTCTCTTATACTAACTTTAAAATGTATAGCCAAATATTCTGCTTTTTCTTTATCTTTTTTACTTTTTTCTCCCTTAATCCACTTGTAAAATTTAAATTTAGTTGGTAAAAGGTTAAAGTATAAGTTGAATACCTCTTTTTGAGACAACACTTGGTTTAAACCTGTGTAATTTTGAACCATATTAACTATGTTAAGATAATTTGGATTAAAACTCAAAGTCTTATTAATTATAAAAACATTAAATGACTTTTTCTCTTCATCATTAAAATCCTCCCAACGTCGTTGTTTAGTATGTAAATTTTTAACGTGTTCAAATGGGTTCATTAGTCATTTTTAGGTAAAAATCCCTCATTAATATGACCACATTCTACACAAGCAAAAGCTTGAATTGGTATCATAGTCTCTTGTCCTGTAGGTGATAGTAAAGCTGATAGTTTTCTCATTTTTAATATTTGGGTAAAAACATCATGCCCGCACTTATCACAAGTGATTTCAGTTGTTTGACTAAAATCTATGTTCATTTGTTGTTGTTGTGGATTATTCATCTTCTTTTATCTCTTTAAAATTATTTTCTGCTTCGATTTTTTAGGTTTAATGGTAAAAACCAAGATCTGAAGCTTCATGTTTGTTATTTTCTACTTCAATTTTATCGTAATGTATAAAATTTTTAATCATTTGGGGTAAGGATTCAAGAAGTTCTATTTGGTTTTCTTCTAATTCTTTAACTTTAACTATTAATTCTTCATTACTCATTATCTTGTTGTTTTTTGAGTTTTCTAATTGCTTCATCTTTTTTTACTTTTCTTTTTGCTGAAGGTTTAGTGTAATTTTTACGTTCTCTAATTTCTTTTAAAACTTGTGTGTCTTTAAATTTACTTTTAAAATGTTTTAGGGCTTTACTTATATTCCCCTTTATTACTGGTATTTTTAACATAAATTTATTAGTTTATTTAACATTGCAGCTACACAAATTTCTTTTTCTAGCACAAATGTATATTCATATTGGTACTTAGCAATAATAAGTATTGCTTCACCTTCTTTATCACCAAACAATGTAGAGGATTTATCGTAAATATACTTAAATAAATCGTCAAATTCTCGTGAACCTGAATCTGCTAATATTTGTCTAATTTCTGACAATTTAGCTTTTCTAATTAATGCGTCAACTACCAAACCACCTAATTGTGTGTTTTTTAGTGATGCATCGTCAATTTTAATTTGACCATCAACGATAGAACCCTGTATTGTATTAACTATTTTTCTAATGTCAGGGTAATGTGTGTCTACAACAGAAAGTACATTATCCGTGTTGTTTTTAGTGTTGATTTTTAATTCCTCTTTTACTGATATTTCACAAATTAAATCTATTACTTCATCTTTTGAAGGTGGTGTAATTTCAAAGGTTTGACATCTACTCTGTAGTGGTGAAATTATACGTTCAAGATAATTACAAGTAAATATAAAACGAGTTGTTTTACTACAAGATTCAATTGTGTTACGTAATGTTGCTTGTGCTTGTGGTGTAATGTAATCTGCTTCATCTAATATAACAATTTTAACATCATTAAAACTCATACTTGAAGCAAATGGTATAATTTTATCTCTAATTGTGTCTATACCCCTTTCATCACTAGCATTAATATACAACAAATCACAATTTAAATTTTTAGCAATTAATTTAGCTAACGTTGTTTTACCTGTGCCTGCAACCCCATGGAATAGTAGGTTTTGAATTGATCCTTGTTTAAGATAATCTGCTATCTTATTTTTAATCGTTTCATTACCTACATACTCCTCTAAAGTTTGTGGTCTATATTTTTCTACCCAAAGTTCCATTTATTTTTTAAAAAATTGTTTACAAAATGATATACAAAACCAAAGAAGTGCTATTGGCCAAATTACAACCGCTATTAATCTTTGGTCCCACCCCCAATCTACATTAGGGGTGAGATAATTTTTTTCTTTAAGCTTAGTCATTACTATATCCATTATGAATATAAAAGCAAAACCTACAAATATATAATTTAATATCATATCCATTACATTCCTCCCATCATTGCCATAGGATCCGCTTCATCTTTACTCTTAGGATCATCGACTATTGTACATTCTGTTATTAACATTGTTCCTGCAACTGACACTGCATTTTCTAATGCTGTTCTTGTTACTTTTGTTGGATCTATAATACCTTCTTTAATCATATCCACATATTCTTTAGTTTTAATATTATAACCTAAAAAATTACCTTCTACATTAGATAAAATACTATGATACTTGTCAATACCTGCGTTTTTAAGAATCTGAATGAATGGCTTTTCAATAGCATTCATTAATATTTCTGACCCAATTGCTTCATCACCTTCACAAATTAGTTGATTAGCTGTTTGTAATCTGTTTTTAGCTTCTAACAAAGCAACTCCACCACCTGCAACAATACCTTCATCTAAGGCAGCTCTTGTAGCATGTAATGCATCGTCAACTCTATCTTTCTTTTCTTTCATTTCAGTTTCAGTAAATCCACCTACATTAATTACAGCAACACCACCAGCCATTTTAGCTAATCTTTGTTGTAATTGTTCTACTGCGTAATTACTGTCTGCTCTTTCGATTTGATCTTTAACTTCTTCTAAACGAGCTGTAATTGCTTCTTCAGTACCACTACCGTCTACAATAGTTGTTCTTTCTTTTTCAATTGTAATTCCCCTTGAAGTACCTAATTGGTCAAAGGTAATTTTATCTAAACGATGTCCTTTTTGTTTAGAAATAACTGTACCGCCTGTTAAGACAGCAATATCTTCCAAAATGTGGGTTCTTCTTTCTCCAAAGTCAGGTGCCTTAACAGCACAACATTTTAAGATACCTCTCATTTTATTTACAATCATAGCTGCTAATGCTTCACCATCAATATCTTCTGCAATAATAAGCATTGATTTGTTTTGTTGTGAAACTCCTTCTAAAATTGGTAATAATTCTTTTACTTGACTAATTCTACCATCATAAATTAAAATATACGGATCATCTAACTGTGCTTGCATTGTTGAGTTGTCAGTTACAAAATATGGTGATTTATAACCTCTGTCAAATTGCATACCTTCAACCGTTTCTAATGTTGTTTCATATGATTTACTTTCTTCAACTGTAACAACACCATCTAAACCTACTTTATCAATTGCAGCAGCAATTAAATTACCTACTTCTTCATCATTATTAGCTGAAATAGTAGCAACTTGTTTAATTTGTTCTTCTGATGCAATGTCAGTAGACATTTCTTTTAAATGTTTAACAATTTCTTTAGCTGTTTTATCCATACCTCTCTTAATAGCAACTGCATTGTGTTTTTGAGATAAATTTGTATGGTTCATACCTTCTGCAATTAATTCTTTAGCTAGTAATGTGGATGTTGTTGTACCATCACCTGCTGTGTCACCTGTTTGAATAGCTGCTTGTTTTACCATTTGTGCACCTAAATTTTCAACTGGATCCTTTAATGTAACTGTTTTTGCAACTGTAACACCATCTTTAGTTGATTGGGGTAAATTGCCACCTTGTTGTGCAATTATTACGTTACGCCCATTTGGTCCTAAGGTTACAACAACTGCATTTGCTAATTGTTCAACACCACTTAATAATTTTGCTCTTGAATCAGAGCCTGTTTCGATAATTTTACTCATTGTCTTCTTTTTGTTTAATAATTCCTAATACATCACTTTCTCCTGCTATGAGATATGTTTCATTTTCTATTTCTACTTTTTGGGCACCAAATTTAGGTACCATAACTGTAGCTCCTACTTCTAATCTGTTTGGTATTAAAGTACCATCAGTACTAATTCTACCAGGGCCTACAGCTAATACTGTTCCCATTTCTGGTCTTTCACCACCTGCATCAGGTATAATGATATTTCCATACGTTTGTTCTCCTTCTTCTTGTGGGAGAATTACAATTTTGTCACCTAAAGGTATAATTGGACTTTCTGTCATTTTAAATGTTTTTAAAAGGTTCTGTTAATTTATTTTTAATGTTATTAAAGCTTTCTATAAAGCCCGCTAATGTATAATTTTCTTTTCGATTAGCCAAACTCATTCGTGATACTCTTAAAATAGCTGTGTCTAATTGTGCGTAATACCCTAATGGTTTGTTTTTATCTGTGTCTATTAAAACATATTGATCCTCTTCTACTTGAATTTCATAGGGAGCGATAGCTGGATCTTTAATCATGCTCATTCTTTTAGTTTGTCCTTTTTGTCTTCCTTTCATAACTTTTATTTTAATTATTTATAATTCCTTTACCTAATATTAATGGAGAATCATCTTTGTGCATCAACACATGGATGCAGTTATTAAATTCCTTAATAATTAGTTGTTTATCTTTATATGACTTATAATTTTTATAAACATATTCTGTAATTTGCTGTTTAATTTCTTTACTCATACCTTAATTATTTTCTTGTTTTCTTACTAAATAATATCCTGTAAATAAACTATCACCATGTTGTAAATGTGCGTCTAATAAACCTTTCTTATTAATACGAATTTCACCTGTATGGTAATCTTTATTTGCTTTTAATATTTCTTTCATTAAATTAGAATCAAATGGTATAGCTCCAAATGATTCATTAATAGTTGCATTTTCTACTGTAAATTCAATTGTATTTGTAATATTTGTACCAACTGTAAATACTAATTCTTCACCTGTAAAACCCTCTCGAGTTTCTACTGTAAATATGTCTAATTCACTTAATGCATCTTTTGACTTAACGAATCTAGTAATAAATTCATCACTAATGCTAAAAGATACACTCCATTCATCTGAATTGCTACTTACATCTGGCACATTTGGTATTACAGCAGGATCTGCGAGATTAAATTTTATGTCATAATTTGTATCTGCCATATTAAGCTTAGAGCTTGTAGCATCAACTAAAATGTCTCCATCTAAAATATTTAAACACTTAATAAGCTGTGATGTGTTAAAAATACCATAATCACCTGGTTTAAGACCAATTTCTTTTCTATAGTCTACATATCCTACTAGATTTTTAGAATCATTAATAAAATGAATAATTAATTTTTCATCTGTGATGATCCATTTAACTTTTTCAATATTATTACCTAATGAATATTTGGACACAATGTCCGATATAACCTTTTTATTTATCATATAACCTTTTTAAAACTTAAAAAATTGTTGAACATACGTATTTAGTGTTAAATTTCCCCAACCGAGATCTTGATAAAATGACTCTAATTTGTTCTTCAGTATCGTATCAAAAGATCTTGGTATATCCACATATTCTTCAATAAATTTACGAATAGGTAATGGCAAATCAAAATCTAAAAACCCCATAGTGTCAATTTTATATGGATTGTCTCTTAAATAAACCCATTTAATTTTATCACCTTCTACAATTTGAGTGTGTTTTTTATCTAAATTTTTAAACTTAAGTAAGTCATTGTATCTTACAGCTGCTTTAACACCTACAGGTGCTTTGTTTTCAAATTCACTAAATATACAATCTGCGCTAGCAGGGAGACCTGTGTATTTTTTTACATTTTTAACTCCTGTTGGTTTTGATATTTTAACAAAGTCAATGTCTTTAAGTGATTCCTTAAATGCTAATATTTCTTTATCAATTTCTCCTCTTGTAGCACCAAATAGGATTTTATGTAATATTTCTTCAAAAAATGTTCTAAATAATGGTGGAAAATTAGACTTTTTAAAGTCAAGACCTTTTACGTCAATTTCATCACAAGGTACACCTTCTTTCTTTGTAATATACTGTGCATATCTACGTTTACCTGAAAAGAATGCAGAACGTATTGTACATTCCGTTTTCATTTCTAATCTGTGTTTGTCTACCGGGACATTGAATGCATCTAATGCAAGGTAATTATAATATTCGTTGATTTTCTTTTCATATTCTAATGACATTGCTTCAAGCTTGTCTGCTTTAACTGTTTCATCTAAATCATCAAAATCCGGATTTAACTTACGTAATAATGGTTCAGCATTAACATAACATGAATCTGTGTCTTCATACACTACAACACTACTACATTCTTCATATCGTTGGCGAGGTGTGGTTCTAATTTCATAAACGTCTTTACCTGTTTCTAATGTTTCTTCAGCTGTCTTATTTATAAATGTACCTGAATCTTGAATGATTCTTTGTCCTGTAAGTGTAATACCTTCACTTAATAATACAGACCCATATCTAAACGTAGGTAATGCAGTAGCACCATACAATGAATTAAGTAAAATTTTCATTGTATATTGACGTAAATGGTTTAAATCACCTTCTTCTTTATTACCTGCTTTGTATGCTTTTTTCATAGCATTTTTATATTCAACTCTTTCGTCAAACCATTTGCTAAGTACAACTGACAATGTAGACGGTTTGTCTGTTCTAAACATTACACCATTAGCTGTAATTGCTAGATTATTTTGTTTGATTAATGCTAATATTTCACCAACAGACAATATCTTTTTTCTTCGTTGTAAGTTTTCAACTTCAAATTCATCCTTAGGATCCATTTTTTTAAGATCATTAAGAGCTAAACGATTATTTCTATCATCTAATGTTACAAGTCGTCCTACTAATGTTTCTCTACCAATGTTAAGAGACATAATAATTGAGGGATACAGTGAAGTTAAATCTTCATCGAACATGTAATTATAAATGCCCGTTTTGGGGCAAAATAAATAACCCCCAGCGTACGATAATTTATTTCCATCTGCATCTTCCTTTATAATTGGGTTAGGATCTTTATTAGGTGGGATAATTTCTTCACCTAACAAGTAAGCTGATATGGCTCCATCTTGTGTTCTAGATGATTGATAAACTTCCTCATACACACATTTTCCTTTGTGTGATATGTTTTTGGTTAAATCTAAATATTTAAACTTTTCATCTAATTTTTTAAGTATTAAAACATCAACAAAATTATAATCTATAAACTTTTGTTTGTCTTCAGCGAATAATCTGTCTAATGATCCGTCATATTCAATTTTCTTTTGGTTAACATACTTTTCACCTAAAGAATCTAATTTCATTGATGGTTCTTGTTGAAACGAATATTTTTTATGTAACCGCATATAATCGAGTGACGTTACACCTGCAATTCTAATTGGTTGATCTGGATACCATCTTTTATCTCGTTCTTCAACTATTCTAATTGGTGACAAACGTTTTGCTGTACGTTCACCTAAACGATTTTTTATTCTGTAATAAATGTAGGGAATGTCAAAATAATCACTGTTATAACCTACTAAAATGTCAGGTGCTATGGCTTCTAATCTAGTTAAAAATACTTCAATTAAATCATTTTCTCTACTTACAGGAATAATTTCTCTACCATCCTGAATGCCTGCTTTAATTTCACCTGTTTTGTCTAATATAACAATTGCCCATTGGTCTGTTTGTTTGTCCCACCAAGCAATTGATGTAATAGGTTTGGGTGCTAACGCAATGTATTCAGGTGTTAATGCACCACCCATTTCGATTTCAATGTCGAAAAATACTTCTCTATGAGTTTTAGAAGTTTCATCATTAGTACCATACTTGTCAATTAGAAACTTTGTGTGTATGTTTCCTCTAGTATGGTCTGTGTAATGTAAACCTTCAGTTTCTCTATTCCAATTGTAAATTTTCTTTAATGGTTCGTCTTTAAGACCCCAATTAGTAGCGTGATATTGATCACATTCTTGATAACCATAATTTCGAAATTCTTCAACAGAATAACCTTCATCTGTCCATAAATGAACATCATAAACGTTCCAAACGTCAGGTTTTTTTACTACATAACAATTTTTATACATACGCCAATATACGAAGAATATTTTACTTCTCCAAATTTTTTACACAAGTTCTTCAATTATTCCTACTACTTCACTTAAAATTAAAAATGTAGTAGCCCAAAGTAAATTAAATGGTATACATGCGTATCCTGCTATGCGAATACCTGATTTAACAAAGCTAATTTGTTGGTGTAATTTAGGATCTGGTAGTTTATCTAAGTTCTTCATCTGTAAAAAATTGTTTTAAATCTGGTGCAAAATAATTAATTGATTTCATTACTTTTCTATCACTTGAACGATATACTACATAACGATCTCCTACTTGTTCCCAATGACATGGGTGTCCTTTTTCTAAAGCTCTTACTTTAACTGTTTCTTCAGCTATTTCTTGAGTTTCACATGATTTAGACATATTTGAAGCTTGTACCTCTTGATATGCTTTCCAAATTTTACCTTTTAAACCATGTAATAAAGTTCCGTTACCTAAAGAAACATAAGTAATATCACATAATGCATCTAATATTCCTACTATGTCTCCTTTTTCACAAGCTTCTTTATATTCTTCTAATTCTTCAAGAATAAAATCATACACAAATTGCCATTCTTTCTTTTCACCAATTATTGGTTTATAATTGTTTGGTTTGCCGAATGTGTCATTAAATTCTTGTACTTCATCTACAAATGGTACTTCCCAATATTTAGGGCCTAATTCTGAATCTTTAAATAATTTTAATTGTTTACCCATTATTCTAAAATTTTAATAATTTTTGATTCTTTTACTGATTTTACTTGGTAATCCATTGAATAACCTTCAAATTCTTTTACTACTTTAGCTTCCGCTTCTGTAACTGATTCTGCTTCAACACAATATGTTTCATTTGTGTTTGAAACTCTACCTCTTTCGTTCTCGTCTTGAACTTTTACTGTTGCAATGTAATATGACATATTATTTGTGATTTCTTTTAAAGTCAGCAGATAAATTTTTAATTTTATTGGCTGCAGATCTACATCTTCCTTTTGCTGCGGCTGTTGTTTTATCTATTTCTGATTCAATTAATACTATTTGTTCTTTAATTGCGTTTACTAATTCTTGTGAGTTTTCCATAATTTTTGTTTTTAATTTTAATTTAAATTTATATATAATTTTCGATTTCTAATATACATTCTACCTGTAGGGATTTTATTTAATTCTCTACCTTGTAGATCGTATATTTTATTGTTTTGGATATTATTAAATGTTAATTCTTCAATACCCATAGGTGAGTCTGTATTATTTACTCTTGCCCATCTTAGAGAGTCTACATCCCAAGCTAGATTAAAACAGCAATTTAACGTGTCAGGTTGATTAAACCATGTTATGTAACTTACACACGTTGTGAGTGTATCTGCTAATCCAGGGTTTAAAACAACATGGAGGCATGAGCTACCACTAAACTGTAAACAACTGTCTGAACCTAAAATTAAATTGTCAGCGAATGTGAGCATATACACAGGTGTATACATATCTGATATAGGTTCTACAGTTAAAATCTCCTGGTCCCAATACAGATCTATAATTATTGAATCACATATTGTGGTTTGTGCTTGTGTTTGTAGTCCAAGCGAAACTAATAATACTACTAATAATTTTTTCATCTTCTTTTTTTAGTTGTTATATATTATGTCCTCCGTTATTAATCTTCAGACTGTCAAAAAATTCTTTTCTTGATAAATTGTTGTTTTCTCTAAATACACCTGATGCTTTTGTTGTAACCATAGCAGCACCTTGGTGTTTTACACCTCTACAAGACACACAATTGTGAGTGCCTACAATAGTAACAATTACTCCTTTATTACCTTCGGTGATTTGTGATACAGCATTGTGAATTGCTGATGTTAATTGTTCTTGAATGGCTCCTCTTCTACTAAATAGTTCTACAATTCTATTCAACTTAGATAAACCAATTACTTTACCTTCTTCTCCAGCAATATAACCAATATGAACCACCCCACCAATTGTTTGGTGGTGGTGTGAACACATTGAAGTTAGTGGAATGTTTCTTTCGATTACAATTCCATCGTAACCATCGGAAGGGAAGGAAGTAACAGGTGACATTGCAGTGTATCTACCAGCCCACAAATCATTAACATAGGCCTTAGCTACACGTCTCGGTGTGTCAGATGAATTTGGATCATTTTTCCAATCACATTTTAATGCATCTAAAAAATTACCAAAGGCTACAGTGGCCTCTTCGATTATTTTTTCTTTTTCTTTATCTTTTAAGGGAAAACCAGGTGCTACACCATTTGCAAAACCTTGTTGTACTACTTCTAAATTAAATGTTTTTTTCTCTTCTGCCATTATAATACGTGTATTGTGTCTAAATTTCTACTATATCCTTTGGGGCCATCCATACCATATCCTATATACCATGGATTAACTCCCTCTGGTTGTTTATATATAAAAAAGTGGTTTGGGAAATCCAAATTTTCTTTATAAACTGCTGAAACTGTTTCAATTTGTTTTGCTCCTAATTCTTTATAATGGTTTTTTAAAGCATTTAATGTGTTTCCACTGTCTAAAATATCATCTATAAGAAATACTGTTTTGTTTTCTATATTTGTTTCAATATCATAATGAATTTCGAGTGATTTTTGTTCTTGACCACTATATGAACTACATTTAATAAAATCAACTTCAATAGGATAATTTATGTGTTTTACTAAATCGCTAGAAAACATAAATCCACCTTTCATAACACAAACAAACACAATTCCACCTCCAATTTCATGACATTTGTCTGTTAATGTTGTTCCCAGATCTTTTACTTGATTTTCTAATTGTATTTTGGATATTAATTTTTTACTCATTTTCTTCTATAAACTTTTTTAATTTTTCAATTAATGTTAATACTTCATCAGGTTCCATAGTTACAGCACAGCAAATATTTACATTTTCTGTAATTTCCTCTAATACTTCTAATGCTTCTTCTTTAGACATTATACTTCACGTTGGTCTTCAAAGGCTATAATGTGGGGTCTCCAAGTCATTCTATAACCATTATCTCTAACCCAATCAAATACTAAAGGGTAGGATTTAAATAATCCTTCTCTTGAATCTCCTGCTGGCATAAACCATACTTTTTCAGGTTTAACTTCTAATATTGCAATACATTCCATAATCTCAGCCAGCGCCTCCTGATCTTTACCATCCCACACAGGTTTAATATGATAATCTGAGTGATATGCAATTGATTGCTTTATAGCATCATAATTAAGTCTTTTTCTATTGTGAATGTCTACGAATTTTTGGTCAACCACTTTCCCAGCTGGAGTAACAGTCCCCACAACAGGCACGGAATTACTAAACTTAGGGCTAATAGACAACAAGTTAATAGGATAATCGGTTTCAACAAAATGAGATCCTTCAGTTTCGATAGTGATAAAAATATTTTTTTCATGTGCAAAGTGTGTTAATTCATTAACTAATTTAGGATGCATTGTTGGAGAACCCCCAGTTAACATCATTTCTTTAATGTGAGGATTTTTATCATACATTTTAATAATATCATTAAAATTAAATGTCCCTTTTTCTGGGTGTATACTAGTATACCAACTATCACACCAACCACCTTCACCAAAGTAACATCTGTGAGTACATCCGGTTGTTCTAATTACTACTGTGGGGTAACCTGCTCTAGATCCTTCTGATTGTACTGCGGTGTAAATTTCTACAATGGGTAGATTTTTATTATAATCTTCTATTCTTTTACGCATGTTTTGCTAATAATTCTGTTACATGTTGTTTTGCTGTTTCCCATCCATCAATATATTCAACAGGGTCTTTTCTGTCTAATTTTAGAAATGCTTCTATTCTTTCTACAGATGAAGCTGATTTGTAATCTGATCTTCCTTCTGCGTCTGGTTTGTATGAGGTGTTTGTTCTTTTATAAACTTCATCAAAATCTAAGTCTAATTTTTTACAACATCTTTCACCATCTTTTAAAATGTCAAATTTATCCCCATCTAAATAAGGTGTATAATATGTTACTTGTTCAGCATCCCAATTACCTTGTTTAAATGCTTCATAATCTGCATCTCTAAATTCTTGTCTACAGTCAGGGTAAATTGCATGGTCACCTGCATGAATACCCATTGCTATTTTTACTTCACATTCTTTTTGTTGAGCAACAGACAATGCTACTGCTTGGATAATAGATGAAAACATTTTATTTCTGTTAGGTACAACAGTGTCTTTCATATTATCTTCTTCATAATGACCTTCTGGAACATCATCACCTCCTTTTACTAAATTTGAATCTAAAAGAGAAACTAATCCTTGTAATGTAATTCTTTGATATTTTACTGGATAGCCAGCTTTATCAAGATATTCAATTAATTCTGCTGCTCTTTCTAATTCTACATTGTGTTTTTGACCATAATCAAAACTTAACGCTGTTACTTTATAATCGTTTGCTAACAGGTGTAATAATACTGTACTACTATCCATTCCACCTGATAATGATAATACTGCTTGTTTTTTCATATTGTTATTTTTATACTCATACCAATTTGGGTTTGGTAATTCTGAGTAATGATCCCATAATTCTTTTTCTACTATTTCCGACATTTATTTATTTAAATGTTGTTGTTTAGTTTCATGTTCCCAAATTCCATCTACTGTGTGTTCATGCCAATGTATTCTACCTCCTAAAATAGCGTCTTTAATATTTTTCTGGTGGCCATTTAATTGTGAATTTCCACTTTTTACTTCAATAAAATGAACTGCACACTTTTTCTTGCTTCCTCTGTCTGAAAACGCTATATAATCAATTGGTTTTCCAAAAAATTGTACGTCTTTAGGGTTTACGGGGAAGCTTTTCATAAAGGGAACATAATGTTCAATTGTTTTTCCAAAACTTACTGCTCTTGATCTTGAATAAGCATCTTCTCGGATAGCTTTTTCTTCTTTAACTTTCCATTTTGCTAACATGGATTCTGCTTTTCTTTCTGCAATTTTATCGTGTGTAAAATAAACATATGCTGCGAAAGCTAAAGCACATATTGCGATTGTAATTGATATCATTTAGTATAATTGAGTGTTACCATCCTGTATAAATTGTTTAAAACGGATGAGGTTGTGGTTAATGTTATATAATTTTTCTTGATCTAATGGTATTAGTCCTAATTTATCTATTTTAGTTGAAGATTTAGTAAATAAACCTACACTATTGTATTTTACTCCTTCTAACCCATGAATTATAGGGTTTGATGTGTCTACTGATTCAATAAAGGGAAAGTCAGCATAATAAGCAAATTCTTGTGGTAAAGCACACCCTAATAAATGTACTCTATCACTTTTGCTTATTAATCCTGATTTATACATTCTTGATATAGTCATTATACGACCCATCATTTTACCAACCAAAGGATTTGGGTGAGGAAATTCATCACAATACCAATCAGCACCATAACTAAATGCTATTTTTTGGTATCCTTGCATTTTTAAAACATTATAACATTCATAAGCTTCATGGTAACTTTGTGCTTGAACAACTGCTACTTTAGTTACTCCTTCTGGTAAATTTATTGATTGCCATTTTTTAGCATTAACTAATGTTGCTGTTTGATTTTGCCACACATCAGGTACTATAAATTCATCTGGTTCTAAACGTTCAATCCAATGTAGTAATCTTTTTGTGTCATATGCTTTACCTAATTCGTGAAGTGAATTGTCCATTATAATATAACTGCCTGCTTCTTTAGCATAAAGAAAATGATCTCTATACATTTCATTTTGATCTAATAGATGAGGTAAACAGTACTCATAATCATTAATTTCAAAGCTCTTAGGGAGCATATTTACTGGTAACTCGTGTGATACTTTAAACATATTTTTCTGAATAAATTGCTGTGTTTTTACCATGTTCCATAAATTCTACTGATTTAACTTGAACACGTTCATTAGTTTCATCTTTTACAAAATTATTTAATTTATGAAATATAAATTCTGCAAATTTTTCTGCTCCTGTTGCTTTAACTGTTCTTAATTGAATTGTACCCTCTAAATCTAATGTTTGAAATGCGGGTAATTCAGGGTCATCTATGGCTACTATAACTGTATGGTCAAACATCCAATCCATCCAATCTTTCGGCTGCATACCATCGATTAGTGTTTTTGCCCTCTTCATGCCACCAAAATCCCAAACCCAATTGCGATCATCTAGTGTTCCTTCGAATGTTACTTTAAATGAAATACCATATCCATGTAAGAATCGGCAGTGTGTTGTGGTTGCTTTCCATTGTCTAAAACAACAGGTAAAACCATCAAATATTTTTGTACTTTGAAACATAACTTATTTTTATTTTTATATATAACTTTATTTTTCGGGATCCAAATTATCTGTGGGGAAATATTTTTTATAAGGAAAGAGTTTATTTAATTTTTTCTTTCTTTCTTTACAATCACAATCTTTACCTAATAATTTATTTACTTTATCTACAAAAGATTTTATACCTGTTGCTTTTGTGATTTTTTCAACATCATCTCCTAATCCTTTACTTTTAATACTCACCCGAAATTTTATTTTTATTTTCTAAATCATCTATTAAAGGTTCATATTTTTTACTTATACCCCCTAATTGATTATTAATATCTTTAGAAATCTTATCTATATTAGCATCTATACTTAAATTTGAAGTATCTAGTTCTTCTAACATTTTTAAAATTTGATCTAAATCTTTGTCAATATCTTCTACTGAAGGTGTAGAAACATTATTCATTTTTGATTTCTTCATATTCTATATCTTTTATTTCATTACATAACCACAAGAAATCTTGTGCTTTAAACATTGTGTCACAGTGGTAATATTGTTTTAATACTTTTATTCCATCTTCCACATCTAAATTTATTCTTTTCTCTTTAAATTTTCTTTTTACTTGGAATAATTTCCCCTGTATATTTATAATTTCTTTACCCATCACAACTTACACATTCTGATGTTCTAGAACCTAAATCTCCTTTAATTACTGAATCTGTTCTTAAATAATATAAGGTTTTAATTCCTAATTTCCAAGCTTCCATATGAACTTGATTAATCCATTTTGGAGAATCAGTAGGTGCGAATGCTAAATTAAGTGATTGGGTTTGATCAATGTATTTTTGTCTGATTGCTGCCTGTCTAACTAATTCTAATTGATTTGTTTCAGCAAATGTTAAAAATACTTCTTTATCTTCTTCAGGTAAAATATCATTTGATAAATTTTGAACTGAACCTGCATCTGCTAATATTTGATCCCAAACTTTATTTGTATTATAACCTTTTTCTGTTAGTAGACTTTCTAACTCTGGATTTTTAACAATAAATGTTCCTTTAGCTCCATTAAAGGTATAAACATTTGCAGGTTGGGGTTCAATTCCTGCTGAACATCCCCCAATTCTTGAATTTGAAACTGTGGGAGCAATAGCTAAAACATGAGTATTTCTCATACCTGTTCCTTTACACCATAATGGTTCACCATATTCTTCAGCTAATTGTCTACTTGCTGCTTCAGCTTCATTTCTAATTTTAGACATTATTGTGTGAGTCCAAGCTGTAGAAGCAATACAGTTAAATGGTAAATTTTTCTTTTGTAAGAAAGTATGCCAACCCATTACACCTAAACCTAATGCTCTACCCTTTTTAGCATGTTTATGGGTACGTTTCATTGCTTCTTTTCCGTTAGTTTTATCAATGAATTCCTGCATAACACCATCTAAGAAGTATGTAGCAATTTCAACAACATCTGTGTCTTTCCACTCATCATATTTTGCGAGATTTAACGAAGACAAACAACATATAAACGAGTGCTCTTCATCTGTGTGTAATGTTATTTCTGTACAAATATTTGTCATAGACACATTAAGATTATTCATCATGTAAGCTAAAGGATTGTCTTTATTTACATTGTCTTCAAACATAATGTAAGGTTCTCCTGTTTCCATTCGTGATTTTAGAATGCTTAACCAAATGTTCATAGCTTTTTCATCTCTGTCACTTAATTTTCTCATAAAGGCATCATCCACAACAGCACATTGATGTAAATTTAAACATTGTCTATTTGGGTCTCCTTTTGGCCTTCTAATTTGTAAAAATTCTTCTATGTCGGGGTGGTTAATATTTAAATTAACTGAAGCTGCTCCTCTTCTTACATTACCTTGATTAGTAGCAATAATGGTTGAATCATATATTTTACACCAAGGTACTACACCTTCAGATTTACCATTTCCCTTAATTTCAGTTCCTCTTGGTCGTATTCTATTAACACTTATACCTACACCACCACCTGATGACGTTAATTTCATTAATTCGGCATTTGTTAATCCAATTCCCCTAACTGAGTCAGGAGTATCAACCCCAAAACATGAAATTGGTAAACCTCTGTCTGTGCCTGTGTTTGACAATACAGGACTAGCTAAACCAATCCAACCATTCCAAATGTATTTAAAGAATTTTAATTCTAAGTCTGGACGATTTAATCTCATTGCTACAGAGTGAGCTACTCTTTTATATGCTTTTTTAGGTGTTTCACCTGGTAGGAGATATCCTTTAGAAATTGTAGACAATGCTACCTCATCCATAAATTCAGGATAGTCTTTTCCTTTTTCCCATTGAGTGTAATCTGCTACTAAACTATTATTATCCATTAATTTTTATTTTAAAATATTGATTCTGCATCCCAATCCATTGTTCCTTTACTGTAGTTTGTTACTCTGCTTGCAAAGAAATCTGTGTGTTGTTTTCCTGCTGACAAATGATCGAACCATTTCATTCTTTCAATAGCTGTTACATCAATACCATTAACTATGGGTCTATAACCTAAATCTCCCATTTTTGTATTTACTCTATGTTTGATAAATGATATTAAATCATCTTTACTGCAACCTTCTAAATCTCCTTGTTCATATACCTTTTCAATAAAATCTAATTCTAATTGTAAAGATAATAAAGCAGCTTCATTAATTGCTGTTTCTAATTCTGGTGTTTTTAATTCTGGTTTTTCTTCTAAAAGTGTTCTAAATAACCAACATCCTGCTTCTGAATGCATTGATTCATCTCTAATTGACCATTCAACAATTTGTCCTACTCCTTTTAATTTATTTCTTAATTTAAATGATAATAAGACAGCAAAAGAACTAAATAAATTTACTCCCTCAGTAAAAGCTGAAAATATAGCTAATGATTTTGCTCTTTCATGCCAATTTACTTCATCACCAAAACTGTCTCTAACTTCAGTTAAAGCTTCAATTTTAGCCATTGTAGATTCATCTTCTAAAAATTCACTAAAATCATCTAATCCTAACTCTTCATTTAATAAAGAATAAGCTTCAGCGTGAACGGTTTCCATAGCACCAAAAACAGTTGCCATTGCTATAATTTCTGGTTTTCTAAACCATTTTGTAACTAAACCTGTCCAATAATCATTTACTACTGTTTCAGTTTGTGCAAAACCTTTTAAAATAGAACCAATAATGTTTTTTTCTGTTTCTGTTAAGCTTTGTTTCCAATCATTAATATCACTCATCATAGGAACTTCTGTGTGAATCCAATGTGCCTGTTGTTGTTTTAACCAATAGTCAAATGCTTCTGGATATTCGAATGGTTTATAAACTACTCTTTCTTTTGTGATATCTTTTTCTGCCATTTTTTAAATTTTAAATTAGAAATAAAAAAAGGGATTTAACCCTTAATGTGTTAATAAGTACAATATATATAAACAAAACCTACGAAATCCCAAAAAACTCATTAGAAGCTCCTCGAAGTCTTCTTCGCTGTGCAGACGAAACTTCTCCTGGGGGAGTTTGTTCATTTCTATTGTTCCCTCTTATATTTATTGCAATTTTACCAATTGCGGTATCCATAACAGAATCATAAGTTATGCCGTCAGCTCCATATCTATTTTTCATAATATGCCACCTTCCTGTTCCGTTTTCCTTATCTTCTGCATTTCTAGATAAAGACATTGCAAAGTCAGTAATCATCATTTTACTGTAGCTTTCTGCCATTCTATCTCCTTGAATAATATCTTCTCTTGCTCCCGATCTATTTACTTGTGAAGCTGTCCAAATTGGGACTTTCATTTCAGTAGCTAAACCTCTTAAGTTAGTGTAAATGTCATCTAATTTGTCTCTTTTTTCCTTACTTGCTTTAGAAGTTAATAAATCAGCATAATCAATTATAATTAAATCTGGTTCTATATTTTGTTGGATACATTTTTCTAGATGGGCATGAATAGTGTTTACTGTTGCTTGCCCTGCTGGATATTCTCTAATGTAAAGGCCTCCTCGTAAAGATTCTATTTTTTCTTTTACTTTGTCTTTATATTGAGTAATTTCACCAACGGGAAGTTCAGTAAGACAAGCATCATACCTTCTACCTACATATTTTTCACTTAATTCTAATGTATAGTGAATTACAGTGTAACCTAATTTGACTGCTGTTGCACCTAATGCAACTAAAGCCCATGATTTACCTCCTCCAGGGCCACCTGCTATCATTCCTAAATCACCATCTCCTAATCCACCTCCAAGTAAATTGTTAATTAGAGGCCAAGGTGTTGGAACTGTGTTTCTAGCTTCTTCTCTAAATCGGTCTTCTAATTCAGTCATATATTCATGACCAATGTCTCTTTCAGTTCCCGCTTTTAATGCTCTGTCAATTAAGTTTCTAATGTCATCATAATCACCTAATTCTAATAGGTCAACTGACTTCATTAATGCATTTTTTAATGTTTGATTTTTACAAAAATCTAAAAATGTGTCCTTAACATAATTTAAATCTAATGATTTAGACGCTTTATATGCCTGTTTAAGTAAATCTTTTACAGCTACACTTTGTAATTCTTGATTTATACCTTCTATTTCAACTTTAAACACTTCCATTGTTGGAACAGACTTATATTCATTAAAATATTTGAGTGTTTTTCTCATAATCCATTTACCTGCATCATTGTCAAAATAATCAGGAGACACTATGTCTGCAATTTGTTGCAGAAAATCTCGATCAGTAATTAAGATAGAAAGTGCCTTAATCTGAAACGCGTGTCCATATTGGGTTAATTTACTCATGTGTTTGTTTTGCTAGTGTATTTAATTTTACAAAATGTTCTCTTAACCATAAATCAGGTGTTTTAATAGCATTACCTAATTGATCGTCTGAATACATCATAATAAAATCATTTCGGGAAAGCAAATTTATTGGTGCTTCTATTAATCTAGCTATTTGTAATTTTAATTCGCCCGAAATTGGTGGATTTTTTAAGTCCATTAATTCTTCATTTAGTCGGAGTTGAGTTGCCGACTCACTGATTTTTTTATGCATTGGTTCTTCTCCTTTACCCGCATGTTCCAAAATGAAATCAAGATCAAGGGTAGTTTGGGTAAGTAAATCTGGAACTATTTTAGGTAATTTTTTGGGTCCTAATCCTTTAACACCTTCGATGTTGTCGGACTTGTCACCCATTAAAACCTTATACATTAAAAAATTGTGAGCCGGTACTCCATAATCAGCTTTTACCATTCGTGGGGTATAAAACTTCTTTTTTGTTGGACTCCAAACTGTGATTCTTTCATCTACTAATTGTAAGAAATCTTGATCTGCAGATAGTATGGTAACATCTTCATCTAACAAAGTGTGAGCTATGTATGCTATTGTGTCGTCAGCTTCAATTTTGTCTATTGAAATAACATTGATGGGAAGGAAATCTAAATATTCTATTAAACGAGAAAATTGAATTTTCATTGCATCCTTCTCTTCTGTAGCATTTTTAAATGCATCCCATCTAGTAATTCGTTTACCAGGTTTTCTGTTAGCTTTATATTCAGGGTGTATTTTCCTTCTACGTTGACTGCCTCCTTGACCATCGTAAACTACAATTACTCTAGTGGGGTTTACTTCTCTAATAGCATAAGCTAATGATCTTAAAAAACCAGTTAGTCCTCCTACAGGTACACCATTGTCATTTAGAGCTCCATTTACTGCGAATGCCCTTAAGTAGAGGTTTAAACCATCTACTATTAACACCCTATTATTTACCCCTAAATCGCCCGGTTTTTGAACGTTATCTAATAAACTGAATATGTCCTCCATTATGAAAGGTTTTCATCAATTTCAATGTCTGGATCTAATTCTTGTGGATCTTCATGTTGGTATTTCATAACATAAGCATCACAGGTGTCTCTATACATAGCTTCTTTAATTTCAGGTCTTTCTTTACATAATTTTTCTAATTCTTTACCTGAAAAAGTTATTATTTCACCTGTTTTAGTGTCTGTGTATTTACAAATTGGGCCTGATTGTTTGCAAACTTTGTAGTTTTTCATTAGTTTAAGCCAACCACCATAATTGTCTATACCTTGTCTGTAAAAAACATTGTATCGAACTTTTCTGTTTGGTGGGCCCATTCTATTTTTAACTACAATAGCTTCAACTTCGGAACCTACAACTTCATCCACCCCATTGATTTTCTCTTTAAGTTTCCCAACTTGTTTGAGTCTTAATCTAACTGATGCGTGGAATTGTAATGCTTTACCACCGGAAGTAGTATATTGGTCAGCAAACGGCATTGCGCCTAATTTTTGTCTTAATTGGTTTGTGAATACTAAAAGTATTTTTTCTTTTCCAATTAAATTAGTAATTTTACGCATTGCTTTGGATAAAATGATTGCCTTTTGAGTGGCATAACCATCTTTTTCAAAGTCAGCGGCTGACTCAATTTTAGTAGTAGCTGCGGCTACTGAATCTACAACAATAGTTACAAGTTTATTAGGATTCTTTTCTCGGACTTTAAGGATAACATCTTCAATTGCTTCCATAATGTCTTCAACTGTCTCTAATGGTAAATAAACCATTTTTTCGACGTCAACTCCAATTGCTTGTAAAAACTGTGCGTTTAACGATGATTCAGTGTCAATGTACACCGCAATACCATCTTTTTTCTGTGTGTTTGCTATAACATGAG
>Ga0209634_1000146_pt1 | contig 54740 bp, 49 predicted proteins | sample LinPmetageLP40_FD_184043 | JGI IMG/M metagenome (GOLD analysis project Ga0209634, IMG submission 184043) | Marine viral communities from the Pacific Ocean - LP-40 (SPAdes) (version 2) | ecosystem: Environmental > Aquatic > Marine > Oceanic | place: Pacific Ocean | collected 2010-08-26
TTCAAAGTCTTATATTAATCCATCAAATGTTTCATCAAGTGATATTGAAGCGGCTTATGAAGTTTACAAAGCGGCGGCTATGGAACAACAATTCCGAGGCAACTTAGAAGGACACTTTGCATCTCGTTTCAATGAAGAACAATCAATAGCAAAATCTCAAGCAGAAAAAGCACAGTTTGATGCTCGTCAACCAATTGGTGAAGTTATGAAGGCTCTTGAAGGACTATCCGAAAGAATTGATAACCTAACCACAGAAGGAACAACAATTGCAAAATCTGTAAGTTCTAACAATGTAACAATCCCGTCTACTCAAGACCTAAACAACATGTCTTGGGATGAGGTACATACACTAGCAAATAGTGTATACAGGAGTGCTTGAGGATAATAAATTAAAAAAAGGAGATGAATAATATGGCAAGAGATTACATAAGAAACATAACAGATATGGAAAGATACTTTTACGGTGCAGGAAACGCTATGGGCTACTCCTACTCCGGTAGTGAGTTATTGAAAGCAGATGCCCCAATGCTAAGTAGTACAGCAGGTACTTACCAAGCAATCTACGGTAGAAAAGTTTGGTCACAATTGAACCAAGAATTTAATGCATTTTCAATACTACCTAAGAGGCCGTGGGAAAGAAGCGGTTGGAGAGTTATTACTGACAGACCATCCTTCGAGAAAGGTGGCGGAGTTGCAGAAAACGCTACTCTACCGGACACAACCAAACCACAGTTCCAACACATAGCCGCAAAACCTAAGACAGTTGTTCACACATTCGATATGAGCGAAACTGCTATGTTTTTGGCTGACAAAGATGACGGACTAGGCGACATTCGCTCAGTACTAAAGGAAGAAATGGGTAAGCACCACGCAGAACACATCAACAAGATGTTGACAGAAGACGCTGAAACAGTTGCAGGTAATGATTTCGAGTCACTTGACAGAATCACTGGTAACGATGGTGGCGCAAGTGGTGGACTAACATCTATGGAAACTGGTGCATCAGCAGGTACAGACCACTGTGGCGCAACTGACCTTGACATCTACAGCATTAGCCGAAGTGCTAACGCATGGTCAAACGCAGAAGTAAACTGTGGTGCAGACCGAGCCGCAGGTAGCCGTAGAACTCTTTCATTAGACCATTTGGACACCCTATTCCAACAGATTTGGGTTCGTGGTGGTAATCCAAAGGTTATCCTAACTGGATATGATACTCTAATGAGATTACAACAACTACTACAAAGCCAACAAAGGTTCATGGAAGAGAAGAGAGTTACACCAACCTACAACGGTGTTAAGGGTGTACCGGGTATTGAAGCCGGTTTCATCGTAGCAACCTACAACGGTGTACCTATTATTCCATCTAAGGATATACAAAAAGACGGACTATCCCGTATGTACTTCCTAGATACTGATTACCTATACTTCTCAACTGCTATACCAACTCAATACTTTGAATCCGGTATCGAAACCGGTGACCCATTCGCTATTAACCGTCTAGGACAAGAGGGTATGTACCGTTCAATGGGAGAAGTTTGGACTACTTTCTTTGGAGGACATGGCTCGATTCGTGACCTACAGTGAGGATTAATGGAGAAAAAATATTAAGGAGATGATTAAACATGGCATTAACAAATACAAAAAAAGGATTAACAGTAACAGCAGATGACACAGGAATAGACAATGTAGACATTCTACTTGACTTAGACATGAGAACTGGCTCTCTAGTTGACGAAACTCGATGGCTTGACGGTGCCGCAGGTGCCGCAGGTGCATACCCCGGTAGTATAACCGGTTTCACCGCTACCAATGATAACACTATCAACAACGCCGGTGGCTCAATGAGAATGGTTACAGTGAGAGTTCAAGCAAAGGCCGCCGCAGGTGGTAGCATTATTTTCTCAACTGACACAACTTCAACAGATGGTCAAGACGGAACACCTGTGAGCAAAGTTATTGCAATAGTAGGTAGAAATGATAGAGTAGCACATACAATTGTAGGAACAATTGATGGAACAGACCCTCTAAAGATTAACCTAACACCATCTAACGCCGCCGCAGACAGTGACTTAACAGTTCTACTAATGTGAGGTGGGCTAATTGCCTACAGTAACCTATAGAGGGGCTTATTACGAATCCCGAATGGTCGGCTCTAAGGGAGTTTGGATAAGGGGTAAACCTACCGAAGTTTCTCAAGAGTGGCTTAACAAGTGGCGAGACACATTAGATACTAGAACCTTCCTTATTGAAGGCGATGAAGGAGAAACTGTTGACTTGAAAGATGACGGTATACCGGATATTGCATGGGCTAGGAAAGATATTCTAAAGTGGCTTAAAGATAATGAAGTTAAAACAGGCGCAGGTTATCTAACTAAAACGGCGGCTTTGGATTTAGTGAAATCTCATTTGAATCCTCCTATAGTTGAGGAAGATTTAAGTCAAGTAGAAGATACCATAGAAACAGGAAGTGAAGAATAATGGCAGTAACCATAGACCCAAGACCGACAGTGTTCGGAGATAGAATGATTATAACAGGAAGGTATGAAGCAGGAGATACTGTTATAGATTTGTCCTCTCAACTCGCATCAATTGATGCGTTTATAATTAATCCTTCGGATGGTAATCCTGCATCACTCGATGGTGTGTTAGACCCGGCTAACGGTACTACTTATGCTGATGGGCAATTAACTGGTTTTGACCAAGGCAGAATTCTAACTGCTGCTTCAATTAAAATACTACCCCCCGTTAAAACTCAAACTGTTGTAGCCGGAACTTTCTTAGCAATTGGTCGCCGTTCTTGAGGCGATTTAAATGGCGAAAACATGCACAATACTTGGTCCGTTTGCACAAGCAGACTTTAATAATTCTACTAAAAGAACCGCAGTACAAACCGCTATTGTAGCGGCAATAGGTGCTAATGCCCCTGTATCAGCAGACCCACATGTAATACTTGGTAACATATACATATTCGTGACCACATCTTGAGGTGGTTAAATGGGTTTTGATTTACAAAAATTAGACCTTAGCGACCTAGTGAGAGCGAGTAAGCAAGGTGTCAAGTTAGACACAAATTCTGCCGTAGCGGATAGTGAACACCCACTAAAAGGTGTCACAGGTAGTCAAAGAAATAGAAATAAAAATATAGGTGATATACTTAACATAGGTTCGGGTACAAGATGTACGCACTGTGGATTTCTACATTTTATGTGGAGAGCAACATGCGCTACATGTGACAAACCTATGGAATATAATCTAGGACATAGAGATGACGAAAACAGGATGTAATAATATGAGTAGAATATTAATCAAGATGCCAATGAAACCACATAGACAAAAAGTGCTTACACCGGATGGACAAGAAGTTCGTCTACAACAGTTTGCTAATCGTATGGCGGCGAATGAACTAAGAGGTGCAGGTGGAGATGCACAAGGAGAACAGTTTACTTCTTCTCGTGACAAACTCATGCGTGACATGGTAGCCAACCCCGAATCACATAATATCAAATTCATGGGCGAAAGAGTACCTTTTGAGGGGCAAAACCTTGAAGAATCTCTTTCTATGCCCAATGTAGAAGGTGAGCAAGCCGCTATTGATGGTCAGTTTGCAGGTGAAGAAGAGGGAATATCGGGTAAAGATATGGAAGAAATATTAGCAGAAGAAGATGCTGATGAAGAATTTAAAACGGGAGAGCGAGGCTCGGACAATAGTGTTCAAAGAGATAGAACTGATACTTTCAATCCCGATAGAGAGGCTGAACACATGAAGCGTATTATGACTTCTCGTAATGTAATTATGCGTGATGCTTGGAGTGTATTAAAACATTCACAGTGAGGGAGGGTAATGTATGCCAGTAGTGTTCAGTCCCGGTGAGCCGGAAACCCGGCCTCTTGACCCCACGGCAACAGTCTATACTACGGCTCAAAAAGTAGCAGACCTACTTGATATTGGACCAAGTGAAGCGATACTTGTAAGTGCTGATAGTGTATCCGATGGTGTATTTGTCACAGGTGGTGACTATAGAAATGATGGTTACGCAATAGGCGATACTATTCTAATATATTCCGATGCTGACCCTTTAGGGTTAGAAAAAGTAATTACTGATATTTCATCTTCGGCTACTGGTGTAAAACTTGTATTCACAGGTACTTTTACCCACGCTGATTATCAAGTTGCTGATAATGCGTATGTACAAAATCAAGCATCTTTTACTAATGGTAGAACAAGAGGACTCACTAAAAATAAAGTTGATAAAGTAATCTTAAAAATGCAAGATAAAATAGACAATATTACCCGTAATGCTTGGCGACCATATCTTGTTAGTGCTGAATATATTAACTTCGATACTTACAAACCATACAGGCGTAGATACTATACTGATTATGTTGGAACTGCACCATTACTATTCCGAAATGTGCAACAAATTCTTAGGTTAGAATTATGGCAAGGAGATGATTATAGAGAGATAGGTGCGGCAGAAGTTCGTATACTAATACCGGAAGATGTAAGAGCGTTAAGTGGCTCAATAGTTATGTCACCCGGTAATGGTACAGCCGCTACTCTTTCATTAGGAACAGGTAGTAATCAATGGAGGGGAGATTTTGACTCAACGACTACAGCACAAAATCTTGCTGACCTCATCAATAAAGAAGATAGAGTCAATAAAACAGTAGTAGAGTTTTCACCTCCATTTCAATTAGAAGGTTCTACGGCTAATATAGGGGTTCATAATGAGTTTTTAGCAAGTGCTAACGCTGATTTAGGTACAGGAAAAGTAAAGGTTTCAAGTATGAGGTCAGTAAAGGCAGGTGAAAACTGTTCTATCGTATGTACTGATAGTAACATCAGTTTAGACCAAACAAAAAACCCCGATACTACTAGTACTTCGGTGTCTTCAACTACGGTCAATGTAGCCTCTACATCCGGTTTTGCTAAAGCCGGTGTATGTTTAGTAGGCTCGGAAGTATTTAGATACACAGGTGTAACTACCACATCATTTACTGGATGTGTTAATGTAATAGGTACTCCACTTACTACTATGGCTACAGGAACACACACTGTAAGTCAACAGTTACTACGGGTAGACCTACAAGGTGGAAGTAGTAGCGGAGATGTAGGTAGACTTCGAGATTGGTGGCTCGACCCGGAAATGGGTATAATTTACTTTAACAATTCTTATCCTTTCTTTGAATGGAATGCAATTAAAGTTGCATACATTTACGGTGAAAGATATTTAGAAAAGGCTATAGAAGATATATGCACTAAGATGGTAGCGATTGAATTACTTATGGCTGATGACCGTTCTGTGCTTATACCGGAAGGAACGCAAAATATAGATGTGGCTAGTAAAGTTCAATTATATCAAGCAGATGTAGACCGCACAATAACAAAATATATTGAAATGGTTGTGTTTGAATGAAGGGTATTAGCGAGTTCAATAAATTCGGTGAACACTCTCACCAACAAATTATTGAGATGTTCGAGAAAGATAAAAGATTTCAAGAAGAAAATAAAACTCTTTTTAGCAACAACCCAAATACTTTAAGAATTAGATTTAAACAAATAGAAGCAGGGGCGTTGGGCTTGAGAGAAGAAGATGATGGTAGTTATACTGATTTCAATAATAATACACCTGCTACAGAAAAACAACTTTCAACCTTAAAGAAACAAACTGATGAGGCTATGCTTAAGCAAAACCCCGATATGGATAGAGAAGGATTTAGATATAGAAACGGATTTATCATTCCTAAATCAATAAAGGATTTACAGAAGAAGTGATACTATGGTAGCAACATGGACAGAAGGTTTAGATGTTGTAATAGGGTTGTTTCAAACTAATTGGAATAGAGGCAACACAAGTGGTATTAGACCGATTGTTATAGACATAGCCGAGGTACAACCCGAAAGAGGAAAGCGTCTTGACTTATCTCGGCATGATTATGTGTTATGTTACGAAACGGCACACAACGAAGAAGCCCCGGATTTACTCTACGATTTTGTAACAACACGCATAAATATAACCGTAGACATGCGAACAGTTAAGGGGAGAAAGCATCTGCAACAACTTGAGAACGAAGTTCGTAGAGTAATTCACAACAGTCGTAAGGGAGATGGAACTAATTTTGACAGGCTTGTATTCAAGACAAGAACCGATTTAAGTGATAGAAGCAAGCAACTTTTCCGAATGACATTCCAAATAGAAGTAGTAATATTAGCAGAACTAATACCGTGAGATGATTTAAATGCCAAGTACAGTATACAAAGGAGATATAGCAGAAGTAACCTTTGCGCCCGAAACAGGTTTAACGATTAAAGGTACAGATGTAACAATGACACTTAGCCATAGTGATGATATAACTACAATTCGATTTTCTTCCGAACAAAATACTACTTTGTTTGAAGCCAGTACACATAAATTACGATACCCAAAAAATATGCTTGTAGGTTCACAAGTGATATGGGAAAAAGGAAGTACAGGAAATGTAGTGGCTGATGCTGATTTACCTAATAGTGGTTCGGGCGGTAAAATATTTACTATTGTAGAAAATAGCGGTATTGATTTAAAAATTACTCCGGCTATGACAACAAGTGCATTTGCTTTACATTCAAGTAATGCCTTACATATTCTTCCTTACAAAACACCACCAATTGAGGTGTCTTCTACTGAAGCCGCTACAGGTGCAGGTAATGGTGGTACTGAAGATTGTAAGATAGACCAATTTTTAGGTATCGCATCGGCTATCACTCTCCCCGAAACTAAAATAGATTTGAAAAGATACCATGTTGTGGGGCTTGGAAGAGATACTTCTATACAAGTACCGGGTAAAATAATTACCGAAGGTGGGTCTTTTGAAGTAAACATGCATACGGCAAGATGGTTGAAATACTGTCTTGGAAATGAATTGATGAGTAAAGCGCAGTTTGCTATAGATAGCGACCTTACACCAACTCTTTCAAATGCCACTTCTGTTGGGCAATCTAATATAGTGGTGAGTGCCGCAGGTGCAGATGTTGTACCGGGTACATATATTGAAATTCATGACAGTGCTACTGTTCCTATAGTAAGCGACCATGAACCCGACGGAGGGGAATGGAATGGTAGTTTTACTCAAGGAAAGTTTGATACTGCGGCGGCAGTAGAAGTGCGAAGAATATTAGGTGTTAGTGAAAATGATAATACTTTATATTTAGATGAGCCTTTGAAATACGCTCACGCCGCAGGTACAACTTGTGAAATAAGAAAGTTTGGCGATGCTGATACTAACCCTGTGACAATTTCAAGTAATACAATTACTAATCCTATTACTCATTTATTATTTTCACGCTCTACACTACCTTCATTTTGCTTAGAAGTATCTCAAAGAAGAAGAGATTTAGATTCCGATGCATCTACTACAGACGGTGGAGTAGGAGATACTAAAGAATTGACTCGTGTATATCGAGGTTGTAAAGTAACTGATTTTTCAATGACTACAGATAATGATGCCGCAGTAAGATTATCAGTTAATTTTAATTCAGCACTTTGTTATACGGATACAGGCCGTTTAGAAGCAACACCTCTTACAAGATACGGCGCACACCGTATGTTTGATGATACCGCTAATACTGATTTAAAAAGACTTGAATCCGGTATTGGTGTAGGAACTCAAAAACCATTTATGTTTTACAATGGTAGTATACAACTTGGTGGCGTACAAGTCGCTCAAATCTTTTCATTCACACTCAATGGAACTACCGGTATGGTTGGACATCATACTATAGCAGGTTCATCTCAAGCGGCGGCCAGTACTGCAACAGACCAAGTACCGTTTGCAGGTTCAAGAAATGTAAGTTTAATGGTAGAAGGTCAAACAACTTATGACATGACCATAGAAATCGCTGTAGACGACCCTGTATTTTTCCATAAGATGAGAACAGGTACAGAATTTAGCACTAATACAGATGGTACTGGTGCGAATAGAGTTCTTATAGAGTTTGAAAAGAACCGTATAGGTAGCACTAGCGCAGGTAATAGTGAAAAGATGTTATTAATAGTTGATGACTTCTATATTGTAGAAGCACCTATACAAATACCGGAAGATAAAGGTATAGTGAAGTCTACTTTAAGAATAATGCCTAAAGCAGTAAAGGTTATCGCTCGTGATACACTACACAAATATTGAGGTGAAGAAATGAAAAAATCACTTATTAAATATAGAAGAATGGGCGCACTAAACTACGCTCGATGGGTATGTGAAACCAACGGTGTAGAGTTTGATGATAAGATGCTTGAACTTATGGCAAGACACGAAATAGAATCTTTTATCCAAGATAAATTAGACAACCCTCCTGTAGAAACTACCGAAGAAGAAATCAATCCTCTTGTACAAGAAGAGGTAATAAATCCATTCCCTGCTGATACTCAGCAATACGATTCCCTAAAAGTTACTGAATTAAAGGAACTTTGCAAGGAGAGAAATCTCCCTGTATATGGTACTAAAGCAGAACTTGTTTTGCGATTAAGGCAGAACGATGAAGGGATGACAACCGAGAAAGGTGAAACTGACGGCCTCGCAGAAGCGACCCCGGATGTAGAGCCGGAAGCCCCTACCGAAGAGGTAGCCGCATCCAATGGAAGTGAAATAGATGACCAAACCACAGATAGTGAAGAACAAGAGCCTATTATTGAAGAACAATGATGTAATTAGACATGAAATTAGGGTAGACCCTAATGATGAAAGTCTAATTATGGAAGTATATGTAAGAGATGTATCTTTCTTAGATATACAAGAAGCCGCCCAAGAAATGTTTGTAATTAACAAGGGCGATGTTACAATGAACTTGAAAGGATATTGGAAGTTTGCATTTTCTAATTGGATAACTGAAACCAATCCGGCTTTAACATCCGGTGAATTAATTTCCCTTAGTGGGTATGTTGGTGACCAAATTACTAAGGTCTTACCACAACCTAACGAAATTGCGGAGGCTTTGCAGGGGGGGTTTACAACGCCGAAAAGGTGAAGGTGCGTAAATTCCTCGACAAAAAACAGTACACAGAAGTTGAGGATTTAACCCTTCAAGCGGAGTTATACGCTTATATTGTAGCATCACATTACGGGGTATCACTCCACGATGTTTACAACATGCCTTTACCGATATTCCAACAATCATTAACATGGGCCTTAGCCGTAAAAGAACACAAAGACAAAAAACGAAAAGTAGAAAAGCAAAAATCAAAAGCAGGGGATAGAGAAGTGGTTGGATTAGATTATTCATTTTTGGATTGGGAGTGATTAGATGGCAGTAGGCGGTGGTGCATTAATAGCATTAATGACTAATTTAGGGGGTCTTGTTAGTAAGATTGGTCCGGCATTTCAAGCAATAGGCCAAATAGCAGGTAAAGTATGGGAAGCGATTAAAGGATTTGTTAATAAATATTTTATTGAACCATTGAAAGATACTTGGGATTGGTTGAAGGGTGCTTGGAAAGACTTGAAAAGTTGGGCAAGCGATGCTTGGGAGTCAATTAAAGGATGGATTGATGATTGGTTTATTGAACCATTAGAAGGTTTCTTTGATTGGCTTAGTGGGATTTGGGAAGACATTAAATCATTTGCTAGTGATTGTTGGGATGGTATTGGTAGTCTTTTTAATGAATATGTAACTAAACCAATAGAAGGTTTCTTTGATTGGCTTGGTGGTGCTTGGGATACTATTTCCGAAGGTGCAAAAAATGCATATAGTGCCGCAGGTGACGCTATAGATGAATATATTTTAGAGCCTACTAGTAACGCTATAGACGCTATAGGTTCAGCATTATCAAGTGTGGCTGATACAATAATTGGGGCTTTTAGTGCCGCATTCAACTTTATTAAAGATGGATTTAACAGTGTTATTAATTTTATAATAGATTTATTACAACCTATAATTGATGCAGTTGAAGATATGGCTGATAAATTAGGTGGTGTAGTAGATACAGTCAAAGGTGGTGTTAAAAAAGGCTTTGGTGGTGCTAAAAAAGTTGGTGGTAAATTAAAAGGTTTGGTAGGACTTTCCGAAGGTGGTGTTATGTCCGGTCCTATGGGTGGTTACCCCGCTATGCTTCACGGCACAGAAGCAATAGTACCGTTATCGGGTGGTCGTTCTATACCTGTAGAAATGAAAGGTGGTGGGGGCGGTAGTAGTTTCAACATTACTGTCAACGCCGGTGGTATTACCGATAGAACAGACAAGAGAGCATTGGCTCGTGAGATAGGTAATATGATTCAACAAGAAGTCGCTCGCTCTATTGGCGGTGCTACACACAGGGGGCGATTCTAATGTCACAAAATATACCTGTTAGGTTTGTTAGAGCCGATGGTGAAACTATACAATTACCTGTTACAACTGTTACTTTAGATGTAGACAGAAATTTTAACGCTACACCTTTAATTTTCATGGGTAGTGATAGAATGGCTACGGACTTTAATCTTTCAAGGGCTGTTATATTATTAGAAGGTGTATTCACTGATGACGATTTAATGAGCATAGGTAGCGCAACAAGTTCAACAGCCGTGATAGATTTTTCACGAGTGGAACCGGTGGCAGGTAGAGGATACTATGGAGAATTTAACTCAATGTTAGGAACTGTAGCAAGATTTGACCATGAAAATATGATAAACGATGGTTTTGGTACTCTTACTGTAGGTGATATTGCAAACCTTGAAACTCCAATTAAACTAAAAAACACAGCAGGTGTTGAATTTGATTTATATGCATCAAAAAGTGAACTTTCTCATGCTTTAGATAGTGGAAGTAGTAGGTATCATTTTTCAATAGCAACTACTAATGGTGTACAAACAACCAACACACTTGTTGGTGGTAGCGGTTATAGTATTGCAAATGATGTTGCGGTGAGTGGTGGGGCAGGAACAGATTGTAAAGTAAACATTACAGGTGTGAATAGTGGTGCAATTACATCTTTTGAAATTGCTCACCCCGGTAAAAATTTTGTTGTAGGAAATACATTAACAATAGCCGGTGGTAGTAGTGGTACATTCAATGTAGCATCTGTTGGTACTGCTCTAACGGCTGAACAAATGGCAACAAATCTTGTTAAATTAATTAATGATACTGGTTTAACACCTCCCATTACAGGATTTTCTGCTACTAGAGTAACTTCACCAAATAGTAGTGAGCCTAATACTGCTGTTAAAATTACTCAAACTGTAGCAGGTAAAGATGGTAATAGCGGCACTCCTAAACTTAATAATTTTAAATTTGGTACTTACACACCTAATTTTACTACATTCAAAGGTGGAAGTGACCAAGGTGGTATATTTCACGGCATGAGTGCAGGTGATAAAGTAATGTCACTTTATGGTACATTAAATAACTCTAAAAATAATAAAGGGTTACAGAAAAAAGATAAATTTGGTGATTATATTATTGGTATTCAAATACCATTTAACTCAAGTATAAAGGCCACTGGTAGTAATAAATATGAACCTGTAAACTTTTTTATGCCTACAGGTAGGTTTGAAACCTTAGAAAGTAAAAGTGTAGAAGATGCAGTATCCGCTTCTACTAAACCCGATGAACCCGATAGTAATAACGATAGGTCATTTATCAAAGGCGGTATTACTAAGGCTACTTTTGTACAAGTAGGTGGTGAACCTGTTTATTCATTTAACATTCAATTTATTCCGGCAAGTTACATAATATGAGGTGAAAAGTTGGTAGCAATAGGTAGGTCAAGTCACGCTTTCTTTTTTGATGGTGTAAGTGAATCTATTATTGTACCTCAAGGTAGATTTACTAAACTCGGTGATAATGCATCTGTTGGAACTACAAACACTAAAACAAAGAAAACACCATCCGATATTTTATCAAAAACAGGTTACGGTAAAGATGAAACTACAAAAATAAATAGTAGATTTGATAATCAATTCACCGTTGAGGCTTGGGTTGTTCCCGACTGTGGAGGTGTAATTGTTGAAAGACAAGGGCAATTCCTCTTAGAATTAGGTACAGTAGATACACCCGGACCCGCAAAGTTTACAGTATTTTTAGATACTACAGATGGTACTAAAAAATTTACACTTACTACCGCTAGTAATGCAACTACAAGATGGAGTGGTGTGGTATATCCCGAACAAGATTATGGTGGTGTACATGATTCATATAACCGTTACGACTTAAGTACTTACAATGATGCTACAAACTTAAACTTCAATCACAGACCATTGTATCACATAGTTGGTGCAGTAACAGATAGTGCTATTTCTTTGTTTATTAATGGTCAAGTGGTTATATCTCAAACTCTACCTAATGATGCTTCAATAAGCGACTCTACTGCTCATGTGTATATAGGCGGAAAAGGTGGGGATTTTAGAGGGGCAATTGAGTCTATTCACTTTGCTACTCAATTTGATGAGCAAGTAATAACTCCTAATGTTCCTATGGATGACCAAATTAGTTCTACGGCATTATATCGTTTTGAAGAACCATTAGATATAATAGAAGAAGAATATGAGTTTACTGCTTTTACTGCCGCATCTAATGGTACTACTACCACACTAACTATACCTGCTACTGACGCTCAAGCCTTAATTAAAAGATTAACAGGTAAAGAATATGATGCAACGAGTGCAACAACAGACTTTACTTTAGCACCTCATAGTATGGGTAATTATGAAATCCATAATAATTTCACTGCACCAAACAATGTTGCTACATCATATCTACCCCATGTCCCGTATAACTTGATTATTAATCCGGGTGCTATTAATAGAAATACACAGAAACCTAATCAAACTCCACCGGAAAGACTCCGTATATTGAGTATAAACGGCTCTACAGGTGTCATTACGGTAAACAGTATACATCTTGATTTTAATGTAGCATCAAGTGGCTCAAGAGGTATATTACACTCAAGAACTGCTAATGTAGATAACTACTTTGTAATTATTCCTGCTGATTTAGTTATTGATTTAGTCACTGGTAAACCATACCAACCACCTCATTTTAATACTCAAATTATAGACAAAACAGGTCAAATGGTTTTAGATGAAACAGATAATGAACAACACGGCATAGTATATTCTAGTCAAATGGCTACAACAACATCTCACCCTAACAACCCATTTGCTGTTACATGGCCGTCTACTTTAGATGTTAATTATCAAATAGGTCACAGTGGTAGACATAAGTTTTCACACATTAAGGGTCATGAATATATGAGAAGATACCCAAGACCTACATCATTACAGATAGACCAAGTTATTAGCGGTTCAGCAGATATAGTTCAAATGGACTATGAAAATACCGCTAGTGGTCTTCATCGTTTATTTAATACAAATGAACTTGCTGATTTTTACGATGAGAACTCTCAATCACCTATACAAAATATAGTTAATAGCACTAAGGCATCATCGGTATTTACTAATGGTTTACCTGCATCGAAAGAAGAAATAATAGCAATAAGTATAGGTGACCATAAACCATTTATGCTCAAAGGGCCGATACCCGAAACTTACTCAAGAACTACTCTTACTACTGACGAAAGAGATTATCATATTCGCCCCGAAACAGAAAGTAGAATTGCTTTACTTCATGTACCTACTTTACGCACTACACATAATTTAGCACCTTATGTTGAAATTCATTATAACGCTTTAGATTTATTAGGTGATTCAATGCAGACTCCTTCTGCTTCACCAACTCCTATGTTAATGGTAGAAAAAACTGTTCCAAAAGGTAGTACTATACTTACGGGAACTACTACTATTTTAGATGTTATAAAAGCCGATTTAGCGAATGCAAGTAAAGACTCTACAATATATTCTCCCGGTGGATATATAGATTTAGATAGTGCGGTTGCTAATCAAAATGATTATTTTGAAAAAACTAATAGTTTAGTTGGAGATAATGCCGGTGGTGCAGAATATGATTTTGAAATAAGTTACGACACTTCTCCAATAAATTACACCCCACCTAGCGATGTAAATGCTCAACCTGCCACTACTCCACAAGTAATTACTAGTTCACACAATAAAGGTACTCATCAATCGGTTTATCATAAATTATGTATAGAACCTATGAGTGTAGATAAAGTAAACAAATTAGAAGATTTAGGTAATACGCAATTTAAGAAAAAGGCTGAAAAGGTCAATTCATCTCAAGGAGTATTTGATGTAGGTGGTATACATCAAGGTAGTCCTATATTTGAAATGTTTGATATTATAGATAATTTGTATATTGGTACTAAACATACATCTGCTCGTATATACATACAACCATCCAATCGAAGTAGAACTAATCAATTAGCAAAATTGCGTGATGGTGTAGAAAAAGGGGAAACAGCGAATATAATATCATTGTTCTATCTAATGAGTAGAACTAGAATAAGGTCAGTTAAACAAATAATTAGTACTGAAAGTAATAGTATGATAACTCAAGTTACTGCTAGTGGTATAGCGGAAGAGGCCATAAACGAAGATGTTACATTTATGGGTAGCGGTTCACCGGATTCTCATGTAGTTAAAGAAATAGATATTGATGCACCGGTAATATCTGTAACTCTTGGTGGTCCGGGTCAAGGTGCTATTAACACTAAACCAACATACGACCCAAGCCCGTTGATGAGATTACCCGGCTCTACAAGAAGAAGTTGTGCAGTACAAGCCGTATCTGTTTGTACATTAGATACTGCTAAAACTTTGACTGTGCAACCTCTTAATAATAAATCCGAAGATATACAGTCTTGGGGTACATACGCATTTGCTAAGAAAGGTAGAATATTTTTATCCGATGGGGCTAATGCTGAATATGCAAGTAAAGTAGGTGCAGGTTTTGTATTTGATGACGCAGATGCTATTGCACAAAGAAAATATGTTTCAAGTAGTGGAAATGTATTTTCATCATTTAATGATTGGTGTTTAGGTGTAGACCTAATTTCTAATCAAACTAAAGGAACCCATCAAGTAAATGAAACTCTATTTAATGATGATAACTTTAACTTTGAAAATATGTGTGAGGATGGTAGTACAGTAAATGATAGATTATTCCAAGCGATAGATGATGTAACACACGATTATCAATTAAGCACGCAATACGCAAGTACTCGTGCCATGGTTGAGATACCTGTATTTTTCCAACAATTTTTCCAAGTAAAAGATGAGGGAATTTTTCCCGGACCGGATAACAGTATGAAAATACATTTAGATGCAACTCATACCGCCCATACATGGAATCCATCGCCTGTAGGTCGAAGGATAGAAGATATTGCACCAAATGACAGGGAAGCAATATCAGCGTACAATGAAAATAATATAGATGGAAAAACAGTTGCAAAAACATACATAACTAAAATTATAGAAAATACCGATGGTAGCGGTAATGCTGTTTTAGATTTATATGTAGAAAATAAAAATGTCTTTCCAAATAAATTAACTGGTAATTTTAATAATTTTAAAGACTTAGACCACAACCAAAGAGTGTTTCTTGAAGATGGTTCTTGGGCTTACCAACTGAACAGCCCTCTTACTGATGGTTATGTAAGAGTTTATGCTCAACCTTCTGTAGTAGGTAATGGTGGGTATCATGGGTATCTAAGTGAGAATTTTATAAACACATTAAGCGCAGGTTGTGTAATTTCAGCAGGTCACGAAACTTCTAATCTTAAATCTATAAATTCCGATATTACCACTCAATCTTCGGATTATGAAAATCGTTTACCATTTTACTATGATGAGGCAAATGTACAAACTCAAGGTGGTAACCTTGACTACGGGCTACGCCAATATGTAAGTGCAGTAGAGTTCAAAGCCGGTCCACTTTCTAATCCACATTCACCCCGTACCAAAAATAAAAGAGCCAAAGCAACTATCTTACAAGGTAAACTAATGACAGGAAAAATATATGCCTTAGAGTTAGATGATGTAGAACATTTCATTGATACAAATTATACTTTAGATGGTAGCGGTAATCCCATTGTAGGCACAGGTGATACATTAGTTATAGGTAAAATTCTATCTCCAACACCTGTCGAAGTATTGTATTTAGGCACTCAATTTAACAGTCAATTTTCTTTAAACACTACTAATAATAATACAGTATTAGTTCAATTTGGCACAGGTGTCACAGTACCGAGTTTAGCAGGTGTAGAATTTAGATTAGAAAAAGTCGGTAGAAGCCATCTTGCTCTATCTAATATAGCACAAGTCACATCAAATGAATTGACTGTAAGTACATTTAGACCTATCACTGGCGATGAAATATGGTCTTTTGTAGGGGCTTCATCTGCTACTTCTACTACAACATTAACAATAGATTGCGCTAGTGCTACTCGTTCTCCTATTGCTAATACTATAGGACTTAATTTAAGACCCGGTGATATGATTTACAAGGAAGATAAAACTAGTGGTGCTATTGCTTATGTAGGAACGGTTGCTTATGTACATACAAGATTTCATACAAGTCATGCTACTAACACTGTTGTAGAATTAGCCGCCGCTAACGCAGTAGCAATAGCGGATGATGACAAAGTAAGAGTTGGTATAAACTCAATGGTTGCTAATGATGGAGATGCTATACTCAACAAGTCTTGGTGCAACCCTTATGCCGCAGGTGGACTAAGAAATGGTGATACTGTTTGGATGAATATGACCATGAATAATGCCCATGCAATAGAAGGTTTATTCGCTAAAAGTCGTGGTGTATTTAATGAAGGACAGGTATACAAAGCATTTAACGGCGGAGAAGGGCAATTAACAAATAGACCTCGTGATTCCATACCACTTGAAAATTTCTTAATCGGTGATGACTGTTTAGAAACTGCAATTAATTTTGCTCAACATGTAAACAAAACAATTGAATTAAATTATGAAGCGATGGGATTATCTGCTTCTCAAGCACCTACTATTGCTTATGTAGACCCTTATCTTGCATCGGATGGAAATGCTCGTGTTTTATTATACGATGTAGCACATGATAGAGAATTTATCTCATTCCATGATATACACATGCAAGTACAAACAAGTCCTTCTACACCTATTATCGGACATACAAGAAATCTTGCTACAAAAGATGGATATTATCAACTTGATAATGTGTTAGCACAAATTAATGGTGGTGCGCCTCACTATCTTACAACTCAAATAGATGTAGCAAATGGCTTCCCTTCCGAAAACAGATACCTAAGAAACACCCAACAATCTAAATTTATCGAAAGTGCTTACGCACACAATATTGCGAATCAAACTTCAAACGATTTACTTGCTAACTCTAACTCATACAATCCTGTAGCCGAATTTATTATGGAAAATCCATTGAAAGGTTTTTTCAATCCTAGTAATGGTTCACCATTGACTACTATTATTGATATAGGAAACGAACATTACGCCGGTAAAGGACACGGACATTTTGTACACAGTGGTATTTATCATGAATCTGTAGGTACTAATTTCCACATCGCTGATAGTGTTTTACCTCGTGTTGAACCTGCTACTCATTCATCTTTTTATGCTAATAAAAAACATAATCAACTTAGAGTAACTAAGGGTGATACAAGTATTTTCCCTATGGTAAGAGTACTTAAGGCTCATAGAAGGGCGCAAGGATTTAGTACTTTTACATTTAAAGATAGTAGTACATTCTTTGATACTCCCGATGGAACAAGAGTTATATCAGCATTTTTATGTTTGAAAGGTATTCGTAATAAAAATTTAAATTTGATTAACCATGAAGAAAGTAGGTTACAGCACTTACCTCAATGGAAAGACATGGATTATATTCGCCGCCAAACAATTGACTTTGGTGAAGTAGGTGCTAAAGAGGGTGTAACTGATATTGAAGCGGCGGCAAGAGAAATAGTCCGTATGATAAATCAAGGTGCGGCTAAAAATGGTAGAACCCATGCTCGTCGCCCATCCCATCAATACCCCGGTGAAAGTGAAAGACTTGATTTAACTCGCATAGGTGTAAGAGAAGATGTAAGTAATCCTAACAAAGACCCTACAAGCGCACATGTAAATGCTGACTTTGCCGCTACAGGTTCTACTCACGACCCCGCCCCGTTTTGGTCAGTAGAACACGCCATGACTTCTCAAGATAGGGGTAGTCACATGGGTTATCTAAGAGCGCATATCGGTAGAGTAGTAGAGGATGTAAACGGTGTACCCGGATTTACTATAGTAATACACTCAACTGTACCGGGTGCTAGTGGTAGAAATTTCTGTGTTTGGTTAGACAACAGTAAAGGTCAATCGCCATATCAACCTCAATTCTTAGTAGGTCATGGTGGGCGATTTAGAAACTTTTGGTGTCAGCAAGATGAGGTAATGGGTGAAAATATGCATCCTGCGCCTATGCCATTAAACAAACACGGTAGACCTTTTGCACCAATTACTACTCTTAGAGAAATGATTAATTCGGAAAACACCGTTGATGATGTAATAAGTAATCATGATTATGTAACAAGATTAAATGAAGATGATAAAACTAGAATGTTATCTGCTCATGTGGGTAGTGGAACATTTAGTAACACATTGTTTGATGAGTCTTTTGAATCTCAAGGTCAATCATTAACACTTGTAGAAGGTTTGAGAGTTGGAACTAAACCCATTGGCAGAATCAATTTTGGTGGTTTAATAGCCGCCGGTATACCCGGTTTTTCTCCAATAGTAGGTCAATTTGGTTGTGGTCCAAAAGGAGATAATTCTTTTGACCAAATATACGGTATTACTACTCATAATTATCAAGCACATACAGATACTAGTTTAATTAAATCTAGTGAAGTTGGTAACAGTAATTTATACGGTGTAAGATTAACTGACCATAAAGGTAAATCATACGGTGTAAGATATGTGTATAAAAAATTAGGCGATAAATTCTCTAATGATAATACTTTAATTCCTAATTCTTTAGATAATGAGATAGGAGTCTTTTTCGATGATAGAGATGTATCTTTGGGTGGTTTTAGTTTAGGTAATCATATTGTAGGTACGGGTGATGTAACAGGACAATTATTCCATGCTGATTTGACTAATGCTCTTTTCAAAGGTAACAGATGGCGAGGGGTGTATTCACCCGATTCTTTAATTAATGCATCAGTAAAATGGGAGTCTACAACTGATACATTAACTATTAGATTTCATAAAAATAGCATATACAGACCTAATACTGTAGATGAATTTAGTAATATAGATGACATATTAGGTTACTTAGGTTTTCCAAAACAAAATGGTGTTATACAATTAAATGATACTCATTACACAACACCCACAAAAGGAAGTTTAGGTAACACATTATCATATACATCTCGTACACAATATACAGTAGGAAGTAATGAACATATACTTCACGGTGTTAAAGGTAGCATTTTTCTTGCTTCACACACTGTATCTAATGCAAGTGGGAATGTATCTAGTAGTGGTAGTGACGGTCTTACTAATACCGCTAACTCACATCCTAATGCGACAGGTGAGTGGGCTTATGTATTAATTTCTTCTCGTATGAATTGGACTACATTACTTACTGATGAGATAATTACGGCGGCTACCGAAGCGGCAATAAATTTAGTCAATGTTACAGAAGAAGAAGGTGTATCTTTTGATTGTAGCAAAATGCTTGCGGCAGATGGTCGAACATTAGGTGAATGGGGAGTAAGCCCCGATGCAATCAAACTAAGAGCATTCAATCTAAATAATGACAAGTTAGTTGCACCTTCTGTAATGTTTACTGCAACCACTCATAAAGATAAAGGAATAGAAGCCGCACATGCTGAATATGGTTTGTATCAAGAATTAAGTACTGGTGGGGCAATTACAGGTTTAGAAATTATTACCGCAGGTATAGGGTATTATGGTACTAATGACCCTCAAGCGGGAAGCGTTTATCAAAATGGAGAATCAATAATTAATCCTACAGTAGTGGGTGGTTCGGGTACAGGTGCTACACTAAAAATTCTCACAACTACAGGTTCGGGTGATGTTCAAGCATCTGCAAACCCTAGTTCGGGTTTTACTGCAAGAACAGGTGGTCTTGCTACTTTTACTTTGTTAGGTGGAGGAAGCGGGTATAAAGTTGGAGATGTAATTACTTTAACTTCTAATTATGCTTTAACTAGTGGTACAAATCAATTGAATACAGGTAATATAAATCAAGGGCCATCTGCTGATTTCACTTCTATACCCGGTACTCCACCTGTGTTTTGTACATTAAGAGTTACAAGCACTGATGGTGCTTTAGGTGGAAGTGTTATTGCTAGTAATACTGCTAGTAAACCATTAAGTGATGCGGATATATTACTAAATAAACAAGCACAAAGTGGTTACATACCCACAACAATACTACAAATTCAATCACACGGTAGAGGTTTCCATGCTAACACTCCTACACCTAACATAGTAGATTCTTCTAATACTCCAATTAATACAACACTTTGGAGTAAAAATTTGAAGGGTGTTGAATTTACTAGAAATCCGGGTGACCATATTTTACCGTATATCAATGAAATCAGTTTTGATAATTTAACGGATATAAAAAGTAAAAAATCAATAAACACTGTAGGTATTATCAAAAATGGTACATCTTATCCGCAAGGGATATTAATAGAACCAAGAAACGCCGGTGGTATTAAGAGTGGAAGTGTTACACAAGCGGGAAGTGGTTTTAGTGCAAGTGTTGGAAGTAATATCTATGAAGCACAGGGTGGAACAGGTTATGGATTTAGAATTCGCATTCCTAATATAGACGGTTCGGGAAGTCCTAATGATAGTTTAGGAGTCATATCGGAGTTTGAAACACTTGTAATAGACACCGGTGAAGGATATACTGTAGGTGATACAATATACTTTGAAAATGCGGCGGGTGCGGCTTCGGGTACAAGAATAAACTTTACCGTAGGTGCGGTAAGTACAGGTACTAAAGCACAATTCCAAGCATCGACTACTACTGTAAGTGGTGCTATTACTGGAATTCAAATTAAAAATAGGGGTATAAATTATACTGATGGTGAATATATAACGCTAGTTCCAAAAGATACGGCACAGGTACATGCTTGTGTGTTGAAAGTAACTGCTATACATAATCCATTACAAACACAATCTATAGGTTTCCCCTCCGATAAAGGTTTACATGCAACATTAGTCCCTCCATCTATAGATACCAATGCAAATTTCGCTAGATTATATTCAGTTGGTGAAAGAGTAAGATTGTTTGTAGGGAATGATAAGAGTGCTGTATTTAGAAGTGATAAAGATAATAATTTAATTCCAATACAAGAAAATGAGGCTTTTACTGATTTCTTTGCTAATCCATTATTTACTGATACAAAGGTAATTTTTACTAGACAACCTAAGTACAAAATAAATGGTAGAAGATTCCACGGTAGCGTAGACTCCGAGCCTATAGTATACTTTAGAGGTGCTACAGATGGTGTAGACCACAGTGTACCACTTTACTTTGGTGGTGGATTCAGTGGAGTAACTTTAGATATTAATGATGGAACACAAAATGATTACGCATCATTCTATACCCATCCGTATTCTAATGGTCCTACTGGAACAGCAGGTATACAGAATGCAAATGAAATAAGCACATCATTTGCCACTATAGATTGTAATGCACTCTTTGCTTTCTTCCCCGGTGCGTCGTTAGTAAACCAAAATAGAGGCTCTTTAAATCCACCGGCATATAACAAAAATAATATTTTAAGTCCCGATATACATGCAGGTTATCTTACTAGTGGTGGCCCAAATTGGATTAACAGTAAATATTCGGCGGGTGTAATAAAACAAAAACCTGTGCCTCTAGTATTGCAATTTGCACACCCAACTGCTAGATATGATGATTTTGGAGAGGCTAAAGATAGAGCAGTACAAGATGGTCGGAGTTATACTCACGGTAATGTACAAGTGAAAAATAAAACATCGTATCATATTTATGGTCCCGGTCAAGCAATACCGTTTTCGGAAAGTACAAACAACATAGCCGGTGGTTCTTATCCTACTACTACACAAGAACCTCATCCGGGTACTGTAGTAACAGTAGGTAACACATGGAGTAAAGTACCTTACAATATGAATTTACCTAACGCATTAACTAATGATGTAAATGTATTCGCACCACCTACCTCAGCATTTCAAGTTGCTAGACATAAATATCATTTTGCTGTACCTACAGGTCAAGCACTTAATTGGTCACCACCGCAGGGTATACCTAATATTGGTAGATTAAAACAAAGACCTTCACATGGTTACCATTACGGAGAACATTTTATTCATCCGGTATCGGGTAAAATTACTGCAACTAATTCTGCTGAATATTTCAAAGCGCACCCGTTCAAACATTCCGCTATGTCTTACTTCGGCATCGCTATGTCGGCTGATATGACATGGCACATGGATGGTGGTTATCATCCCGGAGGTCATTGGTTAGATAATCAAGTTGCAGTTAATTTCAAGAATCATACATCCAATGCTTTTGTAGCAAAATGGGGTAGTACACCTGTACATCCAACAGCATTTAGAGTATCATCAAGAGTACTTACTGATACTGTTGGTCGTGGTGGAAAAACAGTCACATATAATCAAGTAGACGGAAGTACAGTAACAACTGAAAGTGATGTAATAATTGTTGATGCTACAAGATGTCAAAATGGAGAAGAGTTAGCGACTATCATCGGTCAAGCAATTAATGAGAATCCCGGTAAGGGCGCACTAAAGGCTCTTGGTGGTACATTTATGCCATCTATGGGTAATGCAAATCGTCAAGACAGGTACGGTTGGGTTGAATTAGTACCCGAAACTTATGAAATAAATGGCCAACCTACCGGTGATGGTTATAACCCCGATGTATTTCCATTCAGTCACGGAGAATATTTCGGAGATGGTACACATAATCATATTAGTGATTTAGTAGTTTCAATGACGGCATCAATAAGTGGTAATTCGCAATCTGTATTAGAACAAATACCGGCTTGTGGTTGGATAAGGACAGACACAGGTGGTAGAGATTTCTTTGCTACAGGTAGTAATATGGGTCAAGTACCCGCTTTTGCGCCTTATCATTCTCGTGAAGTATATCTCCATTCATCAAATAATTATAGAATAAGATTTTATCTTGCACCAAACAGAATAAGTGGTCTACCTTTCTTTGAAGATGGTTACTCGTTTTATAGCAAATGTCAAGGCGCATCGGGTATATCATTCCCTCTTATCCACCCTGCTAATATCGGAGGTGGTCATCTTGCGGCGGTAAATGGTGGTGGTACAAAAGCAACACAAGAATGTAACAAAATATTCGTATGGAGTAAAGCCGGTGTACATCGTTTCAACAATGAAAATGAAGCAACTCGTGACCACATGACACAAGTACACTTTAGCGGTCTTGTAGATGCAATAGACAGAACAAGACCTGTAGGTGCAGTGGGTTGGGCAGGAGAAAGATATTCATATCTAAATTCTTTAGAAGTTGAAACTGTAAGTGGAACTAAGTTATACGCCGCAGGTTTAGGTGCTTGGTATCAAAAGTTAGGTTTCTCACCATACGGTTCATCTAACTCTTGTATGGGTTCATTAGGTCATTTTTCACATATACGACCTATGCCTAATAGCCCCGAATCAAGTCCTAGAGTAAATGGTAGACCTGCTACAACAACTGTATTCCCACTTAAAAAACCTTATATATGGAACATGGGATTAGGTACTAACAATGGCTTTTACAACGACTATACTTTTGCTAATTCACAAGGTAGTATATATGGTCAACAACCTAATTTTTCTGCAAGCGACGATGAGTATGTAGATGCGTTAGAGTCTTTTGAAGCAGTGTACAGTAGAGCATTCTTAGTAGTAAGTCATGAAAGTGAATTACCTTTAGTGGCAAAGTATGACAGGGATGGAATAACTGGTTTAGGAGATTGGTTAAATGTAGTGTCTGCAACTAAAACGGGAACTGCCGCCGCTACTGCAATTACTTATGCAGGAACAACACGATGGGATGAAAGATTCCATGGGGCTAATCGTTTCATAGCACCCGCTACAGCCGGTCCAAAAGTAGAGGCACTTATCACACCTAATCTACAAATACCAACTGAAACTTATACGGAATTAGGGGTGCATGAATCATACCCGTTATTATCAAAAACTGATTCAATAGATTTAGGTATTACATTAAATCCTAGTAGTTCAAATGTTGGAATATCAAGTACTGCCGGTCTTGCTGTAGGTTTATATTTATCACATGCCAACTTACCAATAAACACACAAATAGTTTCTATAACTAATAGTACAACATTTGTAATCAATACCACTCCAACTTCTATTTCTTCCCCTACTACTGTAACTGCTAAGTTAATTGCATTTGGAAATGACGATGTTTCTAATGCTACGCCTTGTTTACATCCAACAGGAGATTTAGTACAAGATTTAGAAATCAGTCCTGCATCTTACTTATTTAACGGAGATGAAAAAGGTGCTATAAATAACGCTAAAGGTAAATTTTTAACAGACCAAAGTGAACTTCAAGCAGATTATGGAACAGTAGAAGATGAAGCATGGATTGGAGATTTAAATGCACACTTAATAAATCAAAATGCACCTTCAAAGAATTTTACAGTTGAAAATATAGTTTGGAAGCGTATGGATGGTGGTAACCTAAGCCTACCAAGTAGTAACGCTAAAGGATTGGGTGCAGTTCCATTAATCACTCGTGTTAAAAATAACGCACCACTTACAATGGGTGAGAAAATATTTGGTAATAATAGATTTAGTTTTGAAACAACTAACAGTTCTATGTTCCCTATTATTCAAGCGCAAGAATTAATGCATCCTCAACATGCAACTAAAAACCCAAGTGAATTAAGAAATGTGTTAATTATACCAAATGAAGAAATGCAATTTAAATCAATATCAGTAGAAGATGATACTGGACAAATACATACTATAGAAGGTGGCTCTCCGTTTGGAACAATCATTAGAGGATTTAGAAAAGTATCCGATAGAACATCGGAAGGTTTAGCACCGGCAGTAGAATCCGATGAAGAAAAGTATGTTGATGTAGAACCTAACTTAGAAATTCAACTACCCGACCCTAATACTATACCCGGTAATATACTTGTTAGGTCGGGCTTTGATAGTATACAAGCCTACCAACATGAAACAATAGGTAGCGGCGGTATGATGAGGCCGTCACATAATAATCATAATGGTGCGGGGCAAATATTCGATGAAGACTTTGATAAATTAAATGGAGAAGCGGGTGCAGTAACTATTGATTCACCGAGGCTAGGACCAACATACGAAGATTACGGTTGGGAACATATAAGTCAAAAATTAGATGGTGACATAAAATTCCCCGACAGCACTAAAAAAAGATGGACTGAAACTACTGGTAACAATCCATTAAACACATCATATAAACAACATGACCGTACATTATTTTTCCATGTTACTAAAAAATCTTTAGGGTTTACTGAAAAATATCCTGTAGGATATTCTCATACAGGTGGTGTGGTAACTCAAGAATTATCAATAACTGCTAGCGACCCCGACAAACTAACAATAAATGGTATTCTTGATGGTAATATTTTCGATATATCAATTCGTACATTTGATGGTGTTAAACCTGCAAATAGAAACGATGTTGATAGTAGTGTATATTATAGAATTAAAAATACAGATACAGGACAAGAGGGTTTGCTAACTGGTACAGTGATTGAATCAAGAGGTGTAAGCGGTACTTCCGAGGTTTATCCTAATTTAACAAAAGAAGCCGCTAAAATACTTTATAAAAATGATGAAAATATAGAAGATATTGACTTTGCTAGTTTACCAACTATTACATATTCTAATGTCAAAATATACCCATCATTCCCTGTACCCGCAGGTAATACTAGATTTTATGCCGCTAGAAGATTGCGTGACCATGCAGAAGTAAGTGGTAATAGCCCCGATGCTAAACATCAAATTATTAGGCAATCTAAGATAGGTTTAGGTGAAGTTTATAATGAATTATTAGCGGGGGAAACTGATGGAATAGCATATTATAGATTTGAAGGTGGTGCTGATGGCTCTTTAATAGATTATTTTGAAGGTATGAATTTAACACCTATGGCTGTACCAAGAATGGGACATCACTTTGTAAATGCTACTATGGCTGTTATGCCGGGTCATTGGGCGCATCCTGCATATCAAGGATTATATCATAAACACAAGGCTTGTAGAACCGCTACTTTAGGAGTTAAAGAAAAATTATTGATTGATGGGCATTTTAGTAGAGCAACTATTCCAAGTGCAACATCCGACCAATTTGCAGTATATGACCCGTTAATGGTATTTGGTGGTATAACCGCTACACCAAGTGGACCAAGTGATATACATGGCGGTGCGTTTACATTAATGTTTGAAACAAAAATAAAGCACGATGGTTACGGTATATTAGCAAGCGAAGGTGAAGCGGGTACTATCAATAAACAAGGTGGTCATACCATAGTATTGAGGGCAGGGTATAGAAATACATTCAACAAACATTTCCCCGACCCTAGTAAAGTGGGTGCATATCAAATTATTATTCAACCTAATGTATTTTCTAGTCAACTTGTTGGTTTCCATGAAAATGGTCCAAATAACAATTTACCCGATAGTAGTGTAATTAATTTAACAAGTCAGCAAACCGCATTAGTTGTTGGTATTCGTGAATTAGATACTGCAACAGGTGGTATGGCATTAGTACTCGCTAATGCTACTATGGCAGATGTAAGAGGTTGTGAGGTTATGATTAACGAAGTTATGTTAGACCACGACCCCGACCACGGTGGACAATTTACTAATATACCTAACTTAATGACTTACAATCCATTTGGTGTTCAAGGTACAGAAGCACCGGCTTTTACTCGTCAGTCATTACCATATCATCCACAAATGTTTGTACAATCTACGCCGGGTATGACTACTAACATACCGTGGTGGTCTATAGTCCATCCACAAAAACCAACAATAACTACGGGTAGCAATAGCGCAAAAGGATTTAGATTTTTAAGCCATCATAGATTAGATAACTATTATTTATTCATAAGAGCAAACACCGGAAGTATAGGGGCGCAACTTACTCTTGCAGGTTACCCAAGTACTCATCCTAATATGTATGATGAAGTATTACGAAGTATAAGTCTAAATCCTAATTGTGCATTTATCAGTGAAAGTAGTAATGTTCTTACAGTTGATGATGCAAGTGATTTCCCGATAGAGCCAATGTATGGTGAAATGATTTACTACATAGATGCAAACGGTGTAAGGCGAACCTCTAATTGGTCTACCCGTAGTGGCTTTGCCGCTTCACCATCAAATACTATGAATAGACATAAATTTATCAATCTATCAAGCCCACCTGCGGGATTCGTAAGTAATCTTACTGCGGGAACTATACTGCGTCTAACTAAGCAAAATGATATAAGTAGAAATGCTACTGAAATATTTACTGATTCCGAAAGAAGTATTATGACAAGAACACTTCCACAGACATTACAGGGTAGTAGAGATACTAACAGTTTACATTTACCCGATTCATTTATTTGTTCTTGGTCACCTTATTTGGGTATTAGTTTAACGGATTATGATTTTGAAAAATCAACACCTAACCACATGCCTACTACATTTGAAACCATACACTATCACGACAGTACATATTATGCGAGTCTTGGTCCATTTGCATTAGACATACAAACTCCAAAAATTATTACTTCTTTAGCCACTAACAGGTTAGTAGCATCTCATGGAACTAACACTATTACAACTAACACCGGCACTGCCCTTAGTGATGGTGACAGAATATCAGTAGATGGTAGAATGTATACAGTAAATGGTGCAGTTGCTACTTCGGCTACGGTTATCAATGTATTTGAAACTACACCAAATGAAATTACAGTTAATTCAGCCGTTATGATTGGTGGTATAGGAGATGGTATGAATGGTGTTACCGGTAAAGATAGTGCAGGTAATTCCTATCGTGACCAAGGTGGTTCTAGTGCTTATGATAAACCCAGTATGAATATTCAACTATACAATTATTGGCCTTGTGGAAGTAGAGGTGGACCGATAGTAAGTAGACTAGATGGATTTGGCTATGTATCTACAAGTTGGATGTTACCGACTTCTTATGCTGTAGATGATGGAGGACCTATATGGCACGATGATGGTGATGATGGTTCTTACGATGTAAATGCCGGAGTTGATGTTGAAGATTATGAACAATCATTAAGCGGTTGGTCATCTTATACAAGCGGTGATATGCCAAATACAAGACCAAGACCATTTGGTTACCGATTCGGATTAAGGCAACCGTACAACAAACCTCGATGGGCTTGGTATGGTATGAGGGCATATTTAGAAGAAGGTATTGTTAGTGCAGGTGGTGGAAGTAATGATTACAAACATGGTCCTTTGATAGAAGGTAGACATCGTACTAGTACTTGGATATATGCCGGTGGTAAAAGTTCACCATCGGGTGGTAATTCTACCTTTGATACAACTTATGTAGGTATATTAGAAAGACAAACAAATTTTGCTGGTATGGAAAATATTTTAGGAGGTAATGTATTCAACAAGTACGGTAAAGTTACAAGATACTCCGATGGTATGCGTATGACAAGACCGTTTGGATGTCCTGTAAGAACTTTAAGAAACAACTCCGATTTATCTGCTAATACAGAAACTAATTTATTGTATAAACCACACATAAGAAGAGAGTGGTTAGGTGATGGTTATGGACATGGTATACTTGATGTAGCACTTGCATCACAATATTATCTTATAGATTGGTGGGGTAATACTCGTGGTGAAGATGTTAGAAGAATGCCGGTTCGTGGATTTGGAATTAGTCCGGCTTGGTCATCAAAGGAAGCAAATGCTGAAAAAGTCATAGTAAATAAATTTCTTTACGGGAGTGGTACCCATCCGTACAATCCATTTTATATGGGGCATACATTTTATAATTTTAAGAAAATAATACATCCGCATGATAGTAGCAGTTCTCAGCATGTGGTGTTTGAATTAGATGTTTCAGCCACCACAAGCAATCCATTTATTGCCCCTTATGATACAATACCTTCTCAAGTAGGTAGTTATAACGCAATTAATTCCGGTATACAAAATGAAATAGTTGATTTCTATTTCCCGCAAAGACCAACAAGAGTTGGTGATGAAGGTAACGGAAGAGGTATTAGACCGCCTACATCTTTTATTAATGATATATTTCGACCTTTAGATGTTTTAGATGAATTACCTACACAAGTTGTTACGGGTAAAGTACCTACTTCAAAGGGTGCAGTGCTTTCGCATAATACTGCTGAACCAAATATTGGTAATGGATACATAAGACCTAAAAATACAGTGTTAGGTACAGATGAAGTACCAAGAGGTATAAGTGCTAGATTAAATATAGATGATTATGGATTATTGAAACCGGATGCAACTTTAAGCCATAGGCAATTAAGTCAAAAACCTAATACTCTATATTTGAATACTCCATATACAGATGTAGTTAGTAGAAGTAGTCCAAAGATAGGTTTAGATGTAGAGAACTTTGAAGGTATAGATAATAATGCTATGATTATAACTACTGAGGCGCATAGTTTACATACTAATTATCAAGTTGGACAAAGAGGAATATTACGAAATATTTACATTCAAACTCAACTTAATGAAATATCTACAAGTTACAAATCAGCAGGTGCTTTTAATTGGTATTTCAATAACGCTTCTATGTTTAAGAATCTTGGTGGCACTAATATATTAGAATTGAAAAACTATTCTGCACCCGTATCATTAGGTGATTGGGGTTCATTACCGTCAAGTGGTTTGGTTTTATGGCTTAATTCGGAAAGTTTACAACTAACTAACGGTGCTAATGTTACAGAATGGAAAGATATAAGTGGTAATAATAGACATTTTACCCAATCCACTACTACCGACCAACCAACATATATTGCTTCGGATGGTGCTTTTAATGGAAAGCCTGTTATCAATTTCGCCACCGATGATGTATTGTTAAAATCATTTGATGCTGAATTGAATACTAATGAATTTACTACTTTTATTGTTATGTGTACTAATAATGATAATAATAATTATCAAGTAGGTTTTGAAAGTAGAAGTTTCACTGGGGCTAGTAGAAAAGGCTACAACATATATGCTAATATGACCGGTAGTAATAATAGATGGGAGTTTTGGGTCGGTCAAAGTTCTTCTTGGAATAATATAAACTCCGCAACGGGAAGTGCCGTAGTTAATCAACCAAATATTCTTACTTTGTTTATTGAAGGTGGTAATGGTGCAGGTGGTGCTGTAACCGCCCAAACATTAAGAGTTGATGGTACACAAGTAGCAACTGCTACTCCTAATTATTACAAAAATACAGATGAGGCAAGTCAAGTAGGTAAAATAAATGACACCGGTTCCGGTTCAACATTTGCTCTTATTGGAAAAGTCGCAGAAGTTATTAAATTTAACAGGCATCTTACAGATAATGAAATTTTACAATGGGAAAGTTACCTTTCTATCAAATATAATATAAGCGGTTCAACTCAACATAAATCTCCAAATCCTTACTTTACAGGAATATACAATGCGGATGCAAATAAAACAGAAAGAGAAATATCACTGATGTTAAGACCTATTAGAAAAATAAATAGTTTAAGTGTACAATTTTTTAATGCGATGAATTTACATGCCGGTAGTCCACAGTATGTAGCGAGTTATAGTAGTATGAGTATTCATCAACTTACCGTAGGTGGTAAGTACGGTATATTTGCTTATGATATGCCTAATGCTAGAGCATCCGCAGGTTTCTATCTAAGAGCAACTAACCCCGATACCAACCCACCTTATGCACCTATTTACAATAATACTCTAGCACACACTCCATTGATACTAAAAGGAAACAATCCTACTTTATCGGATATAGATACAAAGGGTATTACATATACAGATACAGTAAGAAGAATACCCTCGATGAATAATACTGTAGGAAGAGTAGTAATTAGTGAAAATACATTACAGCATTACAGGGCTGATGTAAGTAGAAAGAAAACTATCAATGAAGATGGTACTAAAACTACAAGAAAAGATTTTACTGTACAACCAAGATTCAGTCAGTCCCTTCATCCTAAAGGACATAAGGGTGATGTATCGTTTAATGATGGTGACCATACGGGTGACGGGAGTTGATTGAGTGGGTAGGTTGATTAAAAATATTTACGATGGGAGAACTGAAACCTTTTCCAATATTATGAAACATGTTCGTAAACCGGTGTTTGTAGATAACGCTGTACATTTTACTAAAATAAATAAAAGTCAAAGTAATAATGTATTATACAAAGCGGATAAATATTATCAAGAAATCCAAATCATGCCCGATACTACATTTAGAATCGTCGAAGGACAATCGTTTGTTGAACTATTATACAAAGGCGGAGATGGACATTCTTCGACAGCAATTCCATTCTTTAACGCTGAAATTATTTCATCAACCAATTTACCTTCTCTACTGTATAATGCACACGCACAAAGTGAAAGACTTCTCCCTTCTACCGTAGATGGTAATAAAATCAATTTGACTAATATGAAAGACAAATCACTTTCCGATATAGGATTCAATAGTAACGAAGTTAGATTAGGTCAACCTATTGATGTCGGGTTTAGAACTACTGATTTAGCAATAAAATTAGGTGAATCAATTACAAACAGTAGCCTTACGAGTTTTAACATATCTAAAACAAATAGTAAGAAAAGTGATGATAGAAAACACTCTAATAGATTTGTAGCAAAAGATTTCAATAAAATAAATATTATGTCAGCGTTAAGATTCCTTGGTAGGCATGATACAAGAATGACTATGTTAGATAGATTTGGTAATATGATTTATGTGCCGATAAGTTTTAGCGAATCGAATATTTATGTAGACCCAAATATGAAAACTGGCTCTCAATCTAGTGACAAAGTAGCAAACATACCTAACAGAATTACAATTCAAGGTAAACCCCTTGCTTTGAATGATTCTGTAATTGTAACACTAGATGATACCGATAGACAAAGCGGAGTAAATGGTGAGGTAATAGAAGGGCAACCAATCTTTGATGCAACTGTAAACACTACTATGGCTGCTAGAAGAGTTGGTAGACAAATACTTCGTGCTAATTCTTTAGAAAGTGGCTCGATAACGAGTCAAGGTCATGTTAATTTAAATGATTTAAGACCCGGCATGGCAATTGATTATGGTGGTACTCAACATATAGTTACTGAGGTAGTGCATCATCCTTTGAGAAGGAGTGCTGATTTAGTTCTTTTGACTATTGATACCGGACTAGAGGGTATATTACAAGGAATAAATGAGGGAATAAGTATGGAGAGTAATGAAACTAATCCGAATTCTTTTATTCAAAACTTAAAAGAAAATATTACTATGTTTGGAAGAATACAAATAAAAACTGTAGTAAGAGTAAGTGAAAGAATAGTATCTACAACTGCTTTCCTTATAGGTGGTGTTAAAGGTAACAACACAAGAGGCCAAATAGGGAAGAGTGGTTTACCTATTGGTATGAATAAAACACAAGAAATAGAAGGTGATTATAATGCCCGTATCAACTAGAATAAAATCTACATTACTAAATACATTACAATCGTCAATTAATACATTAGTATTAGGATTTGATGGAACACCTGCTACTAATGATGATGGGGGTGCAGGAAGACCTGCTATTACTTTAACACCTATAGTTACTATAGTAGATGATACTACTTTACTGGTAGAGGCAAGTCTACCGATTGCAGATGCATTTACAGATACAATAAAAGAAGTAGTCTTACTAAGTAAAGATTCAAACGGTGTATTCTCTTGTATAGCAAGATACAACACAAGACCATTAATCAAAACAACACAAAACGAAGTTAAAATAGAAATAAGTTTAGAGGTGATATAATGACAGGAAATCCATTATCGGGGCATACAAATCATAACATGACGCTTAGCGGAACGGCTCAACCGGTAGATGGCTTAGCAGATGGTGACCATATTACTTCACCAACACTAACTAATCTTCTTGAAGGGGTACACGGAAACGGTATCATATTAGAAGAAGATACGGCTAAAGGGGCGAGTAATAGATTACAACCGGAGAATTTACCCGGTATCTGTGAGAGAACTGGTAATAATACATTTACTGTAACAGGTGGTCACGCTGTATTAGATGGTCTAGTATATTCATTTGCCGGTGGTGTGGGTAGTAGTGCTACATACACTATTACTCAAGCAAACACAGAAGGTAGTAATACAGCATTATCTAGCGGTCAAGAAGCATTAGTTACTGTGTATCTGTGCGCCGATTCCGGTACTAATCATGTAAAGATGGAGATGGGAACAGCAAGTACGGTAAGTACTAACTTGTACCCTGTAACACCTCATGCCTTCTTGAATGCCCCATCCGCCTCTACTAATGACCACAGTGTAGTCTTATGTGTTTTAAGAGTAATACACAGTGGTAGTGGTGGGGATTTAAATGTAAACATAAGTGAGGTAAATGATAAAAGAATATTCGTTAGACCTTCACCTGTTTACTTTACACCTGTTGTAATAGGTGCAGTTGGTGCTACTGATGCAATAGATTCACACACAGATTTAGACGCTTTTCATACCGGAATAGGTGCGGGTAACTTCTCAGCAACTAGATTAGGTGGTATGTGGATGGGTCGTGGTGGTCAAATTGGTAGTACTGTAGCAGGAGATAACACAAAAGATGTGTTATATTTTAGTGCCACTCACGCCGCAAGATTTACCCGTTCAGTGTTTGACCGTGTACTTACAAGTACTGCTACTAGTATTGACCTCACATCAACCGATGCTAATGTACTTGTACTTACACCCGGAGGTACATTTACTATCACTACAAGCGGTCCATTCCCTGCGGGATATATTATAGAAATTAAAAATACTCATGGTTCTAATACAGGTACATTTGCTCTAACTAACTCTACTACATCAGCAATAGGTGATACTGCTGACGCTGATGGTGGTTATGGTAGATTTGTATGTACAGTAAGCCATGCTACTGACCCAACCTTTGTTCGCTTACAGTGAATATAGCCCCAATCAAAAAATAGTAGTAAAAAATATTCTCATAATACTTTCACTGTTATTTTATTTCATGGCCGAGTCTTGCCAAAAGTGACCGCACTTACGACATTGAAGTAAAGTAATTCTTTCTCTATCATCATCAAGATAGCGAGCCGATAATCTTCGTGCTATATGCCTGTGACTACAGGCTCTACACTTGACTTTCAACCTATCAAGTAGACGACCCATACAATCAACTATCAATGAATATACGGTTACAATCTCTACAACGATTTCCTATTCCTGTAAATTTGTTCTTCATTTTTTCATAAACTCTTTTCATTTTTCTTTTACATTTAGGACATAATATAGCAGTTTTCTTACCCGGTATATTAATCACTCCAACGGCCTTCTTGCTACTATGTCATCTATTCTTAGAATAGAGTTAGTGACTTCACTCGCACTCAGTACTGCTTGACGGACAAGTTCAGTAGGCTCAAAGACACCCTTTGATGCTAAGTCTACAACTCCCCCATCTTCTACATCCGGTCCATATTCAGTATTACCACGCAGTATTTCATGTCGCATAGCAAGTATGGTATCTAGTGGGTCATGTCCGGCATTCTCGGATATGGTAGCAGGGATTACCTCAAGAGCATCAGCGAAGGCTTCTATTGCCATCTGCGCTCTACCCCCTATTTGAGCCGCATGTTGTCGCAAATGTGCCGCCATACGAGCGTATGCGATACCACCGCCCACTACAAAGTTGTTATTCTTTAACACTAAAGATACTACACCAAGCGCATCATCGAATCCTCTCTCTACTTCATCAAGTGTATGACTTGTTGCGCCACGAAGAACTAATGATGCTTCTCTATGTTTGTTATCACTAGATACAAACAAATACCAAACATCGTTATGTTTCTGTCTTGAAATAGTTGCTTTGCTTGATGATTCAATTTCTTCGGGTGTTTGACATACAACACTATCAGTAACCTTTGATAATGCTCTAAGAGTGGACTCCGGTGTATGTCTAATTACCATAATGTTATTCTTCTTTAGATACGCACATACATGGTCATTCACTTTATCACGAACAAATACTACACCACCTTTAGGTAATGCTTCGACTATATTCTTAGCAAGAGAAATAAGATTTGTTTTACCGGATGCCTTGTAACTTTGATATGACTTAGCATCAAGTTGAACTTGTACATTGTCCTCATTTTTCTCATTCTCTAATCCTGTATTGATAAGTAGAATATCTGTATAATCGTCTTCTCCATCTAACACATAGTCTTTGTTTACTATAACACCATTATACAGATAAGAGTCATCAAGTGACCCACCGGGGAATGATACTACCTTTACGCTTTCAGCATCACCGGCAGTTTCTACTGCTGATACACACAGTTCCGCTACTGTATCTATTGCATTCTCTAATGTCTTACCTGTGATAGCGGTCTTTGCTACTGAAACTAATACATCTCTCTTCTTACTTGATTGAGAAATATCAGTGTTAAGATACTTTATCGCCATTTGAGTTGCTTCGTGATAACCACGACATATTACATTTGGATGTAACCCACGCTCAAACAATGCTTCACTGTTAGCCAACAATTGTCCTGCAAAAATAACCGTACTTGTAGTGCCATCATAGCACAGACTTTCTTGAGTCTTAGCAACTTCTACAATCATCTTACCACCCGGATGAGAAACATCTAGTTCACGCAATATGGTAGCACCGTCATTGGTGACTATCACATTTCCATGCCCGTCTAACATTAATTTATCCATTCCCATAGGTCCAAGAGTAGATTTTACAGTTTCCGCTACTGTTTTTGCCGCCCTTATATTATGTATTTGTGCTTTACTTTTCTTACTTTCTCCAATTTCTGTCATTACCAATCTACCTCTATTTTATTTATTTTGCCTGTTTCTAAGTTTCTCGAATTTACATAACCTTCGCTTTTACCAAAATTATACAAATCGAATGTAAGTTGTGCATCACTCAAACAATATTTAGCAACATCGTCGTATTGTCCTGCTCTCCATGCTATAGGTGCATCCTCACTGTTCATTAACTTGTTGTCCTCTAAAGTGGTCTTTACTAATATTCCTAAAGATGTATCTACTTTACCAATAGTTGCCGCCGCCCTTTGTACTAGATGCTTAGTATCAATAATACTTTCACTCTTACCTAACAAGTCACCGGCTGTCCAACAATCTAATGCATCTCTAAGTACAGGTAAATCAAATCCTTTTATATTATGGCCTATGATTTTACCACCTTTCTCTACATGGTCTGCTAAATCTTCTCCGAGTGTACGAGGGTGTAATGCCTTTACTGTAGCATCTACATCTAAACTTTTGTTGCAATATATAGTACCTACATCGCCATCCCAAGTAGCAACTACTGAGGGGTCAAAGGAAGCAGTTTTATCCCAACCACCTATCTCCCAAGAGAAGTTACTCGTTTCAATATCTAATGCTAAAATGTCACTCATGGTTATTCGCACCCTTTCTACGGAGATAAACTCTTTGACCCGACTTTTTACGATTAAACAACTTACTTGCATAATCTTTGAAGTGCCTATTAACCGTTGCTTTTGAAACTCCTACATTAGACATATACAGATGGTGTAACGATGCTTGCCTTCTCCAACCATCACCTTGACCTTCAATTTCATAGCCTGTACATTCATTATATACCTTAATCATATCCTCATGGATTTTGTTTTCCTTACCTTTGTTACCGCCAATTTCTACTGAATCTTCTAACCAAGATATTAGATTTTTAAATAAGTCTATCAATATATCAAATGCCATATCAACATGTTTAGCGGTTATCTTCCATTTTTGGTCTAATACCGCCATGTGTAAAGATATGATACCAAGATAATTTTCTACCGCCGGAGTGAAAGATGCTACAATCTCGGACATACTCGCCGACATATTTCTAAGTAAATCGAATATTTCATCGGATGCTTGATAGAGAGCAGTTTGATAATCATCATCAGCAGTAAACATATCCCACATATATTGTTGTGCTACTTCTTCTTGCTCATCACGACTCATTGAATCCCATACTGTAAATGATATTTCAGCAAGATTAAGTAGTCTATCTCTTACTCTCTTTTCTGTACTTTTAAAATAATCATAGATATCATCTTTAGTTAAATCTGTTGGAACAGGTTTCTTCCAAAAAGTTCCAAGTCTTGTATTACTTACATCTTGCCTCATATCCATATCCCAATGTGACCAGTAAAGTAATACACGCTGAAAGATACCTTTAGTGAGTACATATTCTTTAACACCTTTTGGTGGGTAAGTAGTAATCCAAAGTGAAACTAAAGATTCACATCTAATTATATCTCCCTTCATAGGTTTAGTTAATACATTCCCACCACTACCTACTGCGTTACATGCGGTTTGAAGGTAAAGTACTGTTTCTTGAGAATGTTTACCGGGGTTAAGAATAATTGAACCTTCATCTACATTCAACCCCTTTCGCCCTTCAAGTAAACCTTTGACTTTTTCAGTTTCACCTGTAGGTTTGTTCTTCTCATCAAGTATGGGTTTGTTAGAGCCTATCAACCCCGCATCTGTGCCTGTAGAATAAAATTCATAGTCTAGGTCAGCGTTATTCATTACATCCCCAATAAAGTTCCATGCAACAGATTTACCTGTCCTTGAAGGTTGAATCCAAAATACATGCACTCTAGGGTCAAGGTGTGAATCTCCCGTAGGTATTCTTACATACGGTAGTAATGCTTGACCTTGGATGTAGAAAAAGGAAAGTAGACCCGGTATTTCATTCTTCATTGAAGTTAGAGAAAAGTGGTGTAAGTATGCTTCTAGTGTTTCAAACTTTTTTATCGCTTGGTAATTTTTATAATTCATTCTATCATCTTCCATTTCTTAATTGGTTTATATATCATTTACTTCGCCTTACCTTCCTTTCCTGTCGAACTTCTTCTTCACTTGTTAATACTTTAATAATTAAATTTCTTCTCACTTCGCCAAGTCCTTTTATTTGTTTCAGTGAATCGGGAAAGCACATCTCTTCTATGCTACCGCATTTCTCAAGTAATCTTTCTGCTAACTCACGCCCTACACCCGGTATAGTCATCACTACATCCAGTCGCAAGTCGTTACTACCCACTCTACGAATAGTATGCGCCCCATGTCTACTAGCGGGTTTGTGAAGTTTATCATGTAACTTTACTACAAACTGTGCCGCTTCGCTTATTGTATTAGTATAGAATACTTGACAATCAAAATCAGCCATAATTCTAGCCATAAAACCAGTGAATGTTTCTTGTAGTTGTGATATGGGAATGTTAGCGTTAAATCGTTCTCGTATGAATTTAGCATGTTTGGATATTTCACCATGAACTACTATGAAGAATCTTTCATAATTGGCATCCATGTTATCTAACTGTCTTTGAAGATGACCACTAAACATTGATTGGTAAAAGTCTGTTACGCTTTTAGCCTCTACTAACGCACCACCGAGTTTGTAGTCACCTACAACTAATGGTTGTCTTATCACTGTCATACCTGCGCTCTTAGCCCGTCTTTCAACGGCTTCACAGAACATTCCTCTTTCATTACTATCTATTATTAAATCAATCTTCACCATTACTTTCACCTTGTTTTTTATGAATTGTACAATAATCTGTATCTATTGCTACTTGTTTACATCTTTTCTTTGTTGACTTACTGATTGCCTTACAGAAAAACTCTTTCGGTAACTTTTCTTTATCATCATAACATGTTTTACAAACCATAGTTTTACCCGAAAAATTATTCCTCGATAGTCCTTTTCTGCATACTCTACATTTATTAGCATGTATCGTGTGTTTCTTTTCAAAATACTTATCAAATATATTACTCATGTTTATTCACTCCAATCTCCACTTCCATCATAGAATTTGCATTTACCAATACAAAATCCTTCATCATAAAGCGTAGTGCATGTAGCGTGAGGGTAACCCGCCATGACTATGCTTGTAACTTGATGCTCAGTTACATCTTTATTGTAGTCAACCCAATTCTGCCCTCCGCAAAATTTAGAAATTATACCCGCATGTTTCTTCTTTTCTTCATTTGAAATTTTCCAAGCAGGAAAGAACATACGAAATCTGTCTGCTAAGTATGATGCTAAATGAAATCTAGCACGATGAGTAGGATTACCGCCACCTAATGCGGCTTGAGATAAGCAAGGAAGAATTACTATGTCATCTAAGTACACCGTTGGTATTTCAATAGGCTTAACATCATTCATAGTCATTAATCTACTTTGTATTACTTTAAATTCTAATTTATTTTGTCCTAGCGGTTTGTAACCGGATTGACTCTCCTGTGCCATGTCCATGTAATAATCAAAATCACCATTGAGTACATCATCAGCACTCAAAGGGATAGACCAACATTCTCTTCTTGCATTATACGAGTTAGGTATACGAATCATACCACTAGTATCGAATGCTACAGTAGGGTCGTTACATCGTAACATACCTATCTTTTTTTCCCATGAGTTGATAAGAACTCTACCGGAGTGTTTTACTCTTGATAATTCATTACCATTCTTAGGACTAATAGTTTCACTGAGTGGTATCCATACATGAAAGCCACCACCACTAAACCAAATGTAATGTAATATATCATCTTCTAGTAGTAACTTATGTAACTTCTTTACTTCTTCATGTGGTTTTTCAAACTCAACATCTTCACCACCACTTTTGAAATCTTTACAGTCAAAGTCCATAACAAAATGATGTATCAACGGGGTGTTATAATCTACCCTGTGATGCTTTGGTGCTTTAGTTTCAGTGTAACCATAAGCCGTAAAGTATACATTACCGCTACCGTTTTTGCCTCGCCAATATTTTTCTAAATCATCAGCATTATGAACTATTCTGCGCCAACCTCTAGCACCACTACTTGGTAATTCTAGGACTTCACGAGGGAAGTCTATTGGCACAAAAGCGATAGTATCACCTCATTGAAAATATCTTTTTGTCTAAATCTTCTTTCAATTCTTTGTATGTATCAACTATGTTTTCAACCGTTAAAAGACTAGGATGTAAATGATAGTTTACTTGCTTAGGATGTTTCACCTTTTCAAATCCTTCTCCTTCCATACCAAACTCATCTAAAGTAGTTTGGCGCATGGTCTTTACATCCCATGTACTTGTCCTCAATCCTTTTGATAGATGTATCTTAACACTTACATTAAGTACCCCTACATAATCATTCAATACTGCGTTCATCAATTCTATACCTGCATTCATATTTATACCTCTATTTTATCTAATACTTCATCCGTTAGTGACCAAAACTCACAATGTTCTTGATAACCACACCAATTACATTTTAAGTTCTGTTGTTCTAATGGAATACCTTCTTTCAATCTACCCAAGAAAGGAGTTGGTGGAAACTCCATATCTATGTGGGCTTTCAATAATTTAACTAAATCTTTTTCTGTTGCACCAACTTTTCTAACATCTTCATAATAGATAGTCGGTCCGACACCACCGTTAATACCGCCACCGGGGAATTCCCATCCCCAATGTGTAATAGGAAGAAATTCTTGATGAGGACTATGGTCTAACATCATCTTGTAAAATGCCATTTCCTTCCTCATCGAAGTAACTTTATACTTATTGTACTTACCAGTTTTTAATTCCATAAGGGCAAAACCACCCTCACCAGTAGCGAAAAGAGAATCTATAAATCCGTTCATGTGAATTGGAATTTGCTCACCCTCTACTGTTACAAAGCGTGTAGCCTGTATGTTGGCTTCTATTCCAACGGGTCGCCAATACCTACCGTCAGTGCTTTTCAGTCGTAAGAACTGCCAACGCAACCATTGTTCTATTTGCTCGTCTTCACCGAACTCATAAGACGAAGGAGGGGCAGGGACAGAACTGAAAAACAATTTCATCGCTTCTCTTTCCTGTCCTTCATGAATTAAATTTAACACTGAATCTTCTTGTTCTCTAGTGAAGTTAGCCCAAAACCATTCCATCATATCGTGAACATTGAGTCCTCTTATGTGATGGTCTACTGTTTCCCCACGCAACCCCTTGAACTTCTCAAGGTAGTACTGCTGTGGACACCAACCGAATGTACCTATGCTTGACTTAGTTACTCTTAGAATAGAACCATCTTGTAGGCTAGGATTCCATGCGTATGTACTACGCTTGTAAGATTCAGCCTGTTCTACATTACCTGTTTCTTCTAGGTAATCTTCTATCTTAGGGCGACTATCATCACCATTGGGATTGTATCTCAATCATTCAACTCCTTTAGTAAATCTATAATCTCATTCCTGTGTGCGTATTTTTTGTAATCTTGAATAAGACGCTCAACATATACTGCCGCATCCATCAGTTCTTCCTGTAAATGTGTAAGCCATTCTACAATGTTTAAGTCTGTTCTTTCCATAGTCACACCATACTTGGCTTTACCTACTTCGGCTCTCATCAGTATCTTCTTACACACTTCATCTTCATGTTTACTCATCTTATCACCTCAATCAATTAAATCTAAAAATTGTTCAGCCTCAACCTTCGCTTCCTTTGTACATCTTTTACAGTTAATTTTACCTTCAAATTCGGGCCTACATCTTAATGGGGTTTTGCATTTCATACTTCCAACTCCCGAAAATCCATAGTACCTTTTAATAGAGAGGCCAAATATTTATGAATACCTTCTTCTTGTATTTCTAAAACCTCTTCTATATGTGACATAAGAGGGTAATTAATATCAAAAATTATTGGTGTAATTTTCATTAAATGGAAGTAAGATATTTCTTGTCGCCTACCCCAACACTCAAGCATAGATAGTTCTGTATACTCTTTACTATATTTTATTAATTTTTGAGGATATTCTGCTTCGTAAGGATACGGTCTTAGTGTTTCGTCTTCGGAAGAAACACAATCCAGTTCAATTGTCATATCTGTTCCGTATGAATATAATGTTGATTTTATCGCAATCCAAAGCCAATAATCTGTGCCTTCTAAATGTTCACTTAATTTGTGACATATTTGACATAGACAATGAATATTAGAAGGCTGAAAAGAACCACCATTACATTTAGCAACTATATGCGCTCGGTCAATATTCCCTTTACAACCACAAGCCATACAAGATTTATTTTCCCCATCAAAGGCTTGAATATTTAATGAGTCCATTAAAGGGCTTTCACTCCAATAATTGTAAATTTCTTTTTTTGATGGTAATTTTGTATACTCTTTCATTATTTTTTCATTCATTTTAATCACCAGTATTTCTTAGGTATCCGCCTCTCGGTTAATCTATTTAAATCCCAATCTAATGTTTCATAGACAAGTTTCAATTTCTTAGTAATTGACTTGTCCACGATGGTACTCCAATCTATCTCATAACCTTCGAGTTGAGATACATCATCATAGGCTATTACATTACACGGTGGTTGTCCTTCCGGTACACCATCTATGTGTACCCACTTGATACCCTCACCCTTACCATAATCAGTATCAAGGTGCGTGTTAGAATACATAGCCGCCTTAGCGGTCATAGGTGTATGACTCGGATGATATTCATCTAAATGTTTAGACAATCGCCCGTAAGCACTTACATCTTCAATAGAAACTTCTCCACTGTATACTGATTTTACTATAGGTCTTACTTTATCCCATACATCATTTTCATCTTTACCTGTAGCGATGATGTTGAATGCTTCTTTGAGGACTTTCCTACATATAGGTGATGAACTCGATGCAATAATTGAGAAGCCTGTCACCTTCAATTGACCTGCTTCATCTTTAGGCCATACTTTAACTCCGAAGTTTCTATTCTTTACGGAAGCAGTAAGCCAATAGTCGAAGTAAGCCTCAAGTTCAACATCAAGATGCTTCAAGTTCATTTCAGTTTGCGCTATATCAGTTAGATAGTTAGCAATCTCTTCTGCTTTATCGAATGGGACTTTGATGTACGCTGAATCAGTATGACCTGCTAAGGGTATGTAACCTCTTTCTGCACTCTTCTCAGTAAGCATAGTAATAGATTCTCTACCTAAGTAAGTAATACATTGAGCAATAGGATAACTACTCCATTGACCCGCTATTACTTTACTTCCTGTCATACCATAAATTGCATTGACAGCAACCTTCACAGCCATTTGTAACATATTGTATCCTAGTTTAGTATCCGCATCATCAGCCTCACGCATGAGGGATTTGTACTTCTTTCGTAGGTCTAGCATATCCTTTACTACAGAAGGTAACAATCCCATTTCATCCTGTTTCCAGTGGAAAGTACCCCCTGTACCGGGGATTGGGTTGCCTGTTTTATCATCATACTTAGGTGGAACTTTAATTGTTAAAATATTCTCGCCCGGCGAATCTGTTAATGTTGTATAACAAAGATTGGCGGAGAGTATGATGTTAGGATATAGAGAAGCAAAGTCTACCAATGCTACTCCTTCATGTCTGCCCGCTACAGGAGGCATAACCCATGCGGCCTGTAGTTCGGGTCTTTGTTCTTTGTAAGATGATGGGGCTTTCAAATCTGTACGCCTACCCATCAGTCCTCTAAAGTATCGAGTGACTTTGTGAGTACTACCGAATGATACTCCTGCTAGTTGTTGCATCGCTATGTGATATGAAATACAATTAAGTTTCTCATCACAGTCACGAAGTAGTGTAGTGTCTACTAGACAGTAATCTACGAAGTCATCATAGTATTCTTTCCAACCATTGAAAACATCCATACCTTCAATGTCATTTGTGAGTTTACCACCGAAACCAAGTTCAGTAGCGAACCAATCTAACTTACGGGATTGAGCCTGTCCTCTACCGGACTTCTGCCATATCCCTTCAAAGCCACTACCGTCTGTCCATTGTGCCGCAGTATCGAATATCAGTCTACCCTTGATAGGTTGTGCCGTAGTTCTGTATGCACCAGTCTTTTTGCTAGGTGCTATCAGTCTTTTGACAGGCGACAGTCTTTCTCTTAGTTCCCCTAACTGATGGTAAAGATGAGGTAAGTCAGCCCAAGCAATAGCGTGTGCTACTAACATATCGGGATTACACTCATCGAGATAGTCAAGGAAGCCTTCGTGCATTTTGTGTATATTAGGATATGTCCTAAGTTCATACCCATTGTACCTATCAATCCATTCAGTCTTAGTAATAGTATCACGGATAGATTCTTCACTCCACGCAAAGACTACCGGGTGTTCACTAAAGTTATCCGATACAGCCATGACTGTAGTATATGGGTCAGTATCATCCGCATTCCATTCAAGGTCAAAGTACCATATACGAGGTTTGAACTCCGGTAACTTATCGGGATAGTTAGTAAGTAGAATTTGGTCTAAGTAATTAACATCAGCCTCATAAGTCCACTTAGGGCATTTGTCTTTTATCTCCCAAAGCGTGTTAGGGTGTTGTACTGTTACTTTTACAAGGTCTTTACCATCAATACTTTTAGCCTTAATTTCATTATGAATCTTAGCATGGTGACCCTTCAATCTATTCATCACCCATTTAGGTGCATCTTCTGCTACCCAACAATGGGGTACAACATAGTCATCATCTCCTTTCATGATGTACCTTTCATGTAGTACACCATCAGCCCCACGAGTGCGCTCATAGATTACAGGCGGCTCATAAGGGTCATCGGTGAACCAATCAATAATCATCAGTCATCACTCTCATCTACAATCATAAGTAAAGTATTAGTCTGCTCAAATATAACACAGGTGCTTTTACCAAGATGCATACGAGCATCTTCATCATCAAGGAATTGTAAACACATAGGTAGTTTTTCACTGAAATTAGATTCTACTGTAGCCGCAGGGCCATCACTATCCCATACAGGAAGCGTGGTGAACAAACGACCACTCACAGCCTTACCTGCTACTATCCCCATCTCATTCTCACCACAATGTATGCGTAGTTTGAATTGTGTATCTTTCGATACCAAACCTCTCATACCGGCAAGAGATGTCAAATCCTTAGTGGCAACAGAAGCGTGTGTACTGAGTGAAGCGTGACCGAAACTAGACCATCCTGCTTCTTGTGATTCCTTGATTAGTTTTCTAATCACTACAGTCTTTGTCGCTGACTCTATATCATCTGTGCTTGGTAGTTGTAATTTGTTCCCACCACCTTCAATATACAGTGGTTTAGTTTCTTGAGTTTGCCTCAATGTGATTTCATCTTGATTACTTGACTTTAAGAATAAAAGTACTTTCTCTAAATCAGCGATGTGTAGTGTACCTTCTTCATTGACATCAGTAAGAAACTGCTTCCTCAAGTAGTACCAAGCGTATGCTACCTCTACAGTGAGGCGGCCACCGGCACAGTTGATTCGTAAGTCCGGTACACCTTTACCGAATGATGTAAGGAATGTCATGAACTCTTTTCTTTTAACAGTTATTTTTGTCATCTAATTCCCTCCAAAAGTATGTTGTTTTACGGCTTTTGTTTCTCATGTGTGGTAATGCTAATGGGTGTACTTCTCTACGGATTTCACTTGAATAATTTTCACTTCTCAAGTATCTATTTAATTCAGCCCTTGTGGGTATGTATCTACTAGCACTAGAAATTCTAGTTTCATACAACTCATCAATAATCTGTGTTAAGTTACGCATTTCACCATCAGCCATTATATTAGTTATGTACTTCTTTGCAATACTACTCATTGATTTAACATGTGCCATTATATCACCTTGTGAAGTGGGGAAGTGTGGGAAGAACAAACGAAAAAAACTTCCTTGTGGTCGAATGAAACACCTTTACACTTATTACTCACTAAACCCACCTCATAAGAGTATCATAGAGTACCGTCGTAGAGGTCGGGTAGACCGTACCACTTCGGTTCTTCTCCTGTAGTTGTTACCATAATTGTTTTAGTTTGATTAACAAGGGATGGATTAGTTTTACACTTAGTATATGTAGCGGTATATGTAGTAGATACTAATTCATCCTCATCGTTATACTCATTAGTAGCATCCATACGAATCAATGTAGGTAAGTAGTTGTTAGACTTTTTCTCCCACTCCGGTTGCCATACAACAGGTGCATCATCTTTGTAAGAGAAGTTAGTTGAACGCATGTGAGTTTCCCAATAGACACGAACACCAAGTCTAACTAAATCACGACTTAATTTTGTTAGTTGGTGAAACCGAGTATTACGGATAGCCCAATCGGACTGTCGCTCTACACGCTTTGCTTCACCTGCACCACGATTATCTGCCGCATCAATACCATCCTTAGCCAATCCTAAGTCAATGATACGCATGTTGTTGGTACATATCTCAAGCCATGAATCAAGTCCACTTACAAGTACGCCCCATACCGGAACGCCCTTTTCTACTTCGCTGATAATGTACTTCATGATGTCCATAACACGCTGATGTGTACCGGGATAATCGTATGCTGTCCTGTCTTTACTACCCATTTTCCATGGATTCCATGAAATGACATTAGGGTTGTCATAGATAGCGGAATTTAACATACCTACACCGTTATCAAAATCTACTGCATGTAGCACTGAATCATTTATTTTAGTTTCATCTTTATCAAATGCATCAAGTACAATCGCTGACTTACCTGTACCATCGAAACCAAAGATACCTGCAAAACTATGAGTCTTAATTATGTGACTCATGGATTCTTGCTCGGCTCTTAATGATTCATACGGGTCGTTGTTGGGCTTCTGCACCCCAACCTCATCTACGACCTTTTCAATCTCTTGCTGTAACTTTACTGTCTGTCCAAACCCTGCCATATCTAATCACCTCACTCGAATTGACTTACGCCTGTATTCCCACCGCTTGCTCTCTTGCGACATCTACGAGGGTGTCCATAAACACCCATGACTGTAATCTTAGGACTTAGTAAACCATCACGGTCTTTCATACCTAGACGACCAAAGACAAACACTGTAGAGTTTTCAGCATAGTCAAACGCTTGCTCTCCCCAATGTGCTTGGAATGGATTAGACATGATACCAACTGCACCGGGAATCCAACAGTCTACATCACCGTTGATACTACTGAGTGACATGAAGTAATTGAAGCCCTCCGGGTCATACTCACTATCTCTTGGTTCAGTGTTCATACTGTTGATTGTACCCTTAGTTATGATGAGTGGCCCGTATGTAACGCTTTTACCGCCGATAGTTGTTTTCTCTTTCTTACTTTCAAAGACATCTTCGATGTCATCAAGTCTTACATACATGTCATGGAACTCTTCATTAGTCCAGTAGTTTACAGGTTGAAGTAATGGTCTAAGTTCTTCCGGCACGAATTCATCCGAATAATTAATTTCAAAGTTAGAGTATGTACCCAAGACTGTTTTGAAGAAATCCTTAGCATCTTCTCTTGGAGGTATAACCGGTATCTTACACGGTCTACCAATGTCTATGTGCATACTGTTGTTATCATCAGTTAAGTCTACCTTCCATACTTCTATGTTACTATTCTTTACAAAGTCACCTTCTTCGCCACCCAAGAAGTAAGCATATCTACCCATTCTTGTTGGTGGTGACGGCATACCTTTACGAGTAAGTAAACATACATATTCATCGCCAACTTTGATACCATGTTGTGGTTCATTGTCTGCTGACTCATCAAGTGGTTGTAGTCCTTCTTTATTACGCACTGACCATAGGCCACCGTCTTTTTCATATACACCTAGTCTGCCTGTACCAATTGCTTCGGCAGGATTTGATTTGAATAATTTTACATTAGCATTTACAATATTTGTAAGCCTGTCCTTTGTTCTATCAGCCATACCTACGAAACAACCTACCCATGTAGATGTTCCCGATGTACTTGCTGTTTGTTTTCTTGTTTGTACAAACACTTGTTCTGCCCAATCAATAAGAATGTCTTCATCTTCTTGCTTCCAGTCTTCTACACCGTATTCATTTTTGATATAATCAATATATATCTGTTTTATGTCTTCGATTTTCTTACCGGTTCTTTCAGCGTATGCTACCATTCTTTGGGCGACAGGTACAGGGAAACCACCCTGCGATGTCGTATCACTATTCTTTTCTTCGTCTATGTATTCATCTTCTTCTTTCCAACTCATTTCATTTCACCTATTTGTTTCTTTAGTCTTGCCACCAACACATCCACGAAAGCATTGTCAGTTCCCGGCCACTCATGTACTTTCTCCATCATGTCGCCCCAAACGGACATGATAGCGAATACAGTGTCCGAGTCCTTGTCAAAGTACCCTCTAATGTATTGGTGAAATTTATTCATAAAGTAAACACGGCTACCTGCGGTTACCATGTTCTCGTTAAGTTTCTCTCTAAGAGAATTGTAATCATCATGTAACTTGAAATCATCCCACCATGCCTCGGTGGTTTTGATAAAAGATAACTCTTGATTTTTTGGTCTACTCTCAAGATAGTTTACAGCCGCCCTCAAGTCACCATTGAAATGCTCTACTACATCTTCATAGGCTTGTTCCCATACAACAGGTGCGCCGCATGATTCTGTCGCTCTTAGAAGATGTCTAGCACCTTCCTTTGGAGTAACAGGGGTAAACTGATATATCTTACATCTGCTTTTTATAGCAGGTTTAATTTTTTCGGGATAGTTTGCTGTCAAAACAAACAATACCTTGTGTGCATACTTCTCCATAATACCCCTTAGAGCATCTTGACTTTGGTGGGTGAGTCCATCAGCCTCATCTAAGACTACTATCTTTCGTACCGCATTGATACCACTAAGCCGACAGAATTGTTTAATCTCCTGTCGGACATGCCCAATACCCCTATCGTCACTAGCATTAGTCCACAGAACATTCATATCGTTATTCCATTGACCTAGCATAGTGTGTGTTATCGCATTAGCCGCACTAGATTTACCTGTACCCGGAGGACCAAGTATCAGTATGGCTGATGGGTACTCACCCGTTTTTTCCCATTCTTGGAAATCTTTGACAAAGACATTGTTACCTACTATCTCTACCGGTTTGGTAGGTCGCAGTAATTCGTTCCAATTCATCTTCATCAACCTTCATTTCTTAATTGGTTTATATATCATTTTCAATATCATCCCATTTTTTGACCCAATCATGAAACACATTTGTAGGTGTAGAAGGGTTTGCTCTAGGTATAGGATTATCAATTACCCACAACATACGGTTGTACCCTTTCTTATCGTGTAACAATTCAGCGTATGGTTCTATTACACTCAACCATTTGAGTATATCTGCATTATTTTTGGTACGATATTTAAGTGTTAAATTATTTTCATCGCACCATAGTTTTACAACCGCCTTTGTATTATCATCTTGAATGTCTAACTGTATGTACTTGTCAACTCTAAACCCGAATCCGAAGTGTACCTTTGATACTGATACTGAGAAGCGTATCTTAGAAAGTAAAATACCTAGTCCTATGTTCTTTAGTGTATCACTCATTGTCTACACCTACCATAGATATGTAAGTAGTGTACTCATCAATCTCATTGATGGATGCGTCATCGAGTGTAGTAATGTAACGCCACCCCCACCCATCTTCTGCTCGCCATGAGTACACTACTTCAATGACTAAAAACTGTATATCATGACTAGTGTGCGTATTCTGTACAGGAACTTTGTTTCTTTTCAGCGCACTCTCTACCTCAAACGGTAGATTCTCTATCATCATCTTGTCTACATCTATAACATCTATACCATCTTTAACACCTAAAATAAATTCGTACCCTGTATTTTTTATCTGTCTTACAGACAAGGCTTGAACAATCAAAGCGTTAGTACCCTTAGTGTACAAATGATAATTATTATCATTAAGAATTAAGAAGCCACCCTTTGGATAATTGTAAAGAATCTTGTTAGCCTCATGCCATGAAATATTCATAGGCTCTTTGTAATTTGAAAATGGTACATCCTGTTCTGTAGAATGTAATCTTGTCGTGCCTAGTACATCCACCCAACACCAACATGAATCAATACCCTGCACTTGTGGTGTGTATTCTCGGTTTATCTCACCGTTTCTGTTCCTTGCAATATCGTTCTCTAAGAACATCAGCGTACCACAGTCATTGACAAACCAATACTTGTCGGGTATGTCAATACCATTCCATGCTTGTAATCTTTTAAATTCTGTAACAGGTTGCTCAACTGAATGTTTGTTTCTCAACCCAAATATAACATCCATCATTTCAAATGTACCAATTATATCATCATTAATTTTAGAATTAATTTTAGCCCACTTTCTCATTCGGTATCTTAGTGAACGCCAACGCTCACTCAAAGCCCACCGCCAAACAAATTCGGCCTCGGTAATATCCATAGTGTGACAAAATGGTATTATCCATTCTTCATCACTTGTCACTGATTGAATTATACTCTTAATTTCTTTTAGTTTTAATTTACTTGTTTTACTATCGGAAGATTCCATAATCAATACTTCTGCTAGTGAAGCACCATTGGCTACTGCATCTAACTGTTCTATGAATACTCCACATTCCTTTGCTAAGTTTATTTTCAGTCTTGTTTTTGTTATCGGTAATTTTCTTTCCTCATCTAAGAACTCCCAAAGTTCGTATGCCTCTTCTTTAGTGATGTCTTTAACATCTAACTTAGGCATCTTAGAAACTAATACTATTGCTCTACTAAGTAACATCAATCCACCCCAACTCCAACAAAGAGTACATCGGGTGTACCTATCAAGGCTTCACTCTCAATCCACCCTGCACCAAGTTCGTCGTTACTGTATTTCGCACCATTTCTATCCTTAGATATTAAATTAAATTTGAAAGTATTTGGTTTTTCTCTATCGGACAAAATTAACTTACACCCTGTACGATGGGCTTTACGATACATTACTGCACCCAACTTTTCAAGTAAATTAGCAGTTATTCTTTCAAAGCCATAGTAAAGTGGGTCACCTTTCAAAGCCCCATCATTGAATACCCATACTCTATTAGGATGATACCAATTAAGATGATATATCCTTGTCGTCATGCCTCTCATCTTCCTCTACTTTATCATCAATATCTTGTAATAGTTCATTGAGTACAGGAAGCATCTCTCTCACTTGTTCCGGTGATAATCTTATACCTTGTTTAGTATGTGTATATCCATCTTCTTCTCGTCTAAGAATTCGCAAGTCCACCCAATAGCGACCTGCCCACTTTATCCAAGCAAGACGAGCCTTCCCTTTACCGGAAGCCCACTTCTTTACTTTTGAATCATCTTCCCAATAATTTCTTTCAAAACTACTCATCTTCTTCACTCTTAGTTATAGTCCTCTTGATAGCATATATACCCCACATCCACGGAGGTACTTTCTTTCCATCATGAATACTACCAAGAACTTCTCCATTGAGTACACCTGCGTCTTGCATCTCTTTCATCTGCCCTCTTGTGAGAGCCATGAATTGGTGACTATCATCAACACGCCAACGCATGTAGTGTTCGTCGCCCGCAATTAAATGGTAATCATCGGGATTCATTTTAATCTCTTCATCACATTGAGTACACTTAATGTTACAACTCCAAATCTCTATCTCAGTGCTATCTCCACCAGTGAGTTCTGCATCTATAGTTTCTACGAATACATCTTCCCTTTCATCAAGTTCACAGTTAGCAAGAGGGTACTCGCAAGATGGACATAACCATCCTCTCGCTTGCTCTTGCTTCATTTCAAACTCTTGTTGCATTCTAGCCATAGGGTCAAGTGGTGGAGTAATCTTCTGTACCCCATCACCTTCAAGCATATCATACCCGCATGCTGTAATTATTTCTCTATACCTTTCATGGTGTACTTCACATTCGGGATGATTGTACATAAACATAAGTGCGAAAGTATTCTCCGCCGTCTTTCTATATTGTACTCCACTACCCTCCGGTGACCATACCCCGTCTACGGGTATTGCCCCCAAATGTTCTTTTCCCCAAGTTATCATTTCAGTTGTCGGTTGCCAATCCATTGTCCTCACCTTTGACCTCACACAGTCCGAACATACCACAACACACTCCTTTGTAAAGATACTGCCCGTTACTTAACAGATACATTTTATTTTTACTGTTATTTTTATTACAGGTTGGGCAGTTAATCCCATAGTCCCAAATGGATATTTCCATTACTACTGTGTGGTATTCTCCGTCTAACTTTATTTCATATTCTCTCATATCATCATCTACATCTGTAGTTACTATTTCTGTTTCTTCTTCCATTACAATCTACCTCTCGCTATCCAATATCTATCGGCAATCAAACCATCAATTTCCGATTTACATTCATAACACATATCCTCATATTCTCCTTCCCGACCCTCACAGCCGGGGCATTCATCATCACTCATGGTATCACTTCCCAATGAAGTAAAAATAATTCTTTACTCCAATTGTTTGTTTCTCCATTCTCTTTTTCTAATACATAAACAGGTTTACCATATACTTGATTTACTTGCTTTACTTCTTTTATTTCATTAGTATGTTTATTCTTACATTTAATTCCTATCATCTTTTATCGCCCTCTCGTATCTATCTAAAAGTATCTTAGCCAATTCATCTTGACCTAAATGTTGTATGATTGTTATTGCGTCTATCGCTATCTTTTGTATTGTATCGTTCACGCCGTCACCTCCCACCAAGTAGGAACATCAGTACGCATATAACGCACCCCGCCCTTACTGTGTTGCTTGGACTTGTAGTAAGACCTGTAGGCTTTGACTACATCATCGTCTTTGTATTCGTCGGGCATAGCCTGTGCGAATGGTGTCAAGTCACCTTCGGGAATAATATTTCGCATGCTTGACATTTGATAGATTGGGTTGTGGCAAGCATGGACTTTGCCGAATCTATGGTAGTATTCATCCAACAGTGCTTCGGCATGTAGAGCAAGCCATACAAAGTTAGCACGACTGTCACCCGCCCATACTGTGCATGGATGATGTTTGTAGCCACCCTTGTATGGCTTACCTGCTTTGGTGAGAGGCATTTGTACATCAGTAGCACCATGCCTACGCAGGGCTGATGCCATCATCTGTGCTGACTCTACGCACATCTTAGGTACTCTTACATCATCCATACAATGCGCCGCAGTAAAAGGGTTTTCATCTAGTACAAATATGTTCATACTTATACCCCCAACTTTTTCTGCATCCATTCAATACAGAAGTCTACTTCTTCTACAGTCCATATCCCCATACCGCAGTTAGTGGTAGTCAAGTTTTCATACAAGGAAGAGTGGTCTATACCCTCACAAAGTATACTGTGTACTAACTCTCTAAGTCTATCTGTCATTCTGTTCATGTTCAGTCTTCCTGTATGTCTACCTCTTCTGCCTCGAACAAGTAATGCTCGTATGGTTTACCAAACAGTGTGTGTAGTACCCACAACTTCTCTTCTAATTCGTCTTTATCTTCTGCCTCTATCTCACCTGTATAGGTGACTCTTACGCTATATGTTTTTTTCATGTTTCTCAATCCTCATTTCTTATTTGGTTTATATAATATTTATTTCGGTCTGTGTTGTTTACCGTACTGATACATCTCTTGCCATACTCCTACTAACGCATGGTGGTAATGGTAATCATCTACGCTCGCTTTGAAGTTGTCATAGTTTATATTCATCAGTAGGTCACCGATGATACATGATACCTCATCGTCATTTATATCTGCCCTGTAGGGGTAGTCTGCATCTGCATCTTCATACACTTTAGCATCTTCAAAAATACTTTCAATGTGATTTTTATTTCTCGCTCGCACCAATAAAGTATTCTCTTTATTCCTGTGCCTTACGATACTCAACCATCCTTTATTCGTCGCTATCCACATAGTCACCATCTTCCTCTATTAATCCTAACTCCTTACCGTTGTACATCATTACTTCTAGCCCATCTTCATTTTCATCAAGTAGCGGATTTATCCAATATAATTCATCTATACCGGATTCAATGTGTAAACGGTAAACGCTTAACAAGAAACCAAGTCGTGTAGACTCAACTGTAGGGTCAATCTCTATTTGTCGCAAAGCATCTCGAATTAGTTTATCCGCATGCCGTTTATTTTTACATGGGTCTACTTCTGCCCCATCTACATTTTGTCCATATCGTGCTACATATTCTATTCTTTTATTCATTTTTCATCCCCCGATTGTATTGATTGTATTACCTTAGATGTTGCCTCGGATGATTTCATAACTTGGATAGTTTCACCATCTTTGTAGCCATCTATCTTAACCTCACTCTCATGTTTGCGACCTGTAACAAGATTGAACTGACCGAGCATGAACAGTATCCCGTTGGTCGTGTAACCTTCGTTGATATACTTCACTATCTTGTTACGCATGATTTCTTCCGCTTCCATCTGTGCATCAGTTACAATGTCATTAATATCTTTCAGTGTTAATTTCACGCTAACAACTCCATCGCTTTGTTCCATGCAATAACCTTTCTTCGTGCAAGTGGGCCGAACATGGCTGACTGTGTACGCTTGATACTCACTTCACCATTACGCAGTTGAGTAAGGCTGTGGTCAATCGCTTCGGTGATTGAGTTGTAAGCCGCCCATACTGTGCCACCCATGTTACCGATGTTGTTGGTAGGTGATAGCATTAGTTTGTTAGTAGCGGCAATAATGTTCCTGCCTCTTGTAGCAAGTTTCCCATCCTCATCACGCTTCAAGTCCATCACATCAATGAAG